>ERZ1034543.7-NODE-7-length-61756-cov-44.977018_pt1 | contig 61756 bp, 73 predicted proteins | sample MGYA00520654_ERZ1034543 | MGnify/ENA primary metagenome ERZ1034543 (study PRJEB33760, sample SAMEA4777712) | hypersaline lake metagenome | biome: hypersaline environment; feature: brines | place: Spain | collected 2012-08 | depth 0 m ... | reverse complement strand
CGCGGCGCCGCCACGTCTCGCGACGCCGGTCGTGTCGAGGACGTCGTCCATCACGGCTCCGAGCTCGGAGCCGTCGTCGAGTCGCGCGGCGACGTCTGCGGGAAGTTCGATGCTCGGCCCTGCGGCACGGCCAACGTGGTCGCCGTCGTCGACGGCCGCCCACATCACCAGGTACCGGCCGTCGATCCCGTCGTAGGTGGCGACGCCGCCCTCGAGACCGACGCCAAGGTCGTACGGTCCAGCTTCGAGGACCGCTGCGGCGCGGTTCACGGCGCCCGTCGCGGTCTCGGCGTGACCCGTCGGCTGGTCGCTCACCCCGGAGGGAACCGGAACGGCCTCGACGGCCGGTATCCGGTCGTCGTCGTCGGGTGCGCCAGCCGGGCTGCCGTCGACCCCATCGACGGCCGACTCGGGTTCAGCGTCGGCCGCGAGCCAGGCGAGCGCCCGGGTGGTCGCTCGACGCTTCACCGGATTGCCACTCCCGACGCCGATGCGTCGGTCGCGGAGCGGCGCTGGGATCACGACGGCCCCGTCGAGTCGAGTGCGGTCGTACACGAGTCGGGCGACGGTGCGTCGATTGGTGCCCGAGGGTCGGCCGCCGTCGGCGGCCCGGCGGGGACCGAGTCGGGGTCGACGACCCCGAAGAGCCCGGCGAGTCGCTCGATGCCGACGACGAGCACGGGGCTCGGTTGGTTCAACAGCGAATCGTCGATCACGTGGACCGGGGCGTCGACCCAGTCGCGCTCGGCGACGGTCGCCGGGTCGACCCGCTCGCCGTGCCCGCAGACGTGGACGACGACGTGGTCGGGGTCGGCAGCCGCGACCGCCGACGGGTCGACCTCGCGGGACCGCGCACCGGCCTCGACGAAGGGGTAGGTGCCACCGGCTGCGGCGACCGCGTCCGGGACCCAATTGCCCGCTGCCATCGGCGGGTCGGACCACTCCTCACAGTAGACGACGGGACGCGGCCGGTCGGCGGCGGCCGCGGCGACGCGGTCGAGCCGTGCGCGAGCGGCCGCGACGAGTCGGTCCCCTGCGGTCGGCCGGTCGACCGCCTCGGCCCGGGCGCAGAACCCCGTGATGACGTCGTCGAGCGTGGCCGGCTCCCGATGAGAGACCGGGAGCCCGCGCTCGCGACACTCGGCCGCCACCTCGGCTTGTAGGCCGTCGCTCGTGAACACGACGTCGGGAGAGAGCGCTTCGACGCGATCGAGTGCAGGCGTCGTCCAGCCGCCGACGGCGACCGGCGACGCATCGTGTGCGGACCCGGCGGTCGCCGGTGGGTCACAGTGGTGGGTGACGCCGACGAGACACTCGGCCGCCCCGAGCGCGGCGAGCGTCGCAGTCGCACTCGGGGCCAGCGAGACCACACGGAGTGGGTCCGAGCGGGTGGCAGTCATGACGCGAGCGTTGGGTACGAGTCCTCGAAAGCGTTCGGTTCGTGGCGGGGGACGTCGACGATCGGCCTCGGCCGGTCGAGTTCGCGCGGCCGGCGTGAGGAATCGTGATATCCGCCGACCGCGCCGGGAATCGTTTCGGGTCTTTTAAGTTACGTTCTGCCGTCTACTTGGTAAGACTGCTCCCGTGCGTTTTCGATTACGGGCAGACAGATAGCCATGACCGAACGACTACATACCCGGGGGAGTCGCGCCCGCGGAGAGACCGAAGAAGAATCGGACCGAACCGACGAGACGCTGCGGTGTCCAGAGTGTGAGGGGCGCGTCGTCACCGACGAAGAACACGGCGAGACCGTGTGTGAAGACTGCGGACTCGTCGTCGAGGCGGACTCCGTCGATCGCGGGCCAGAGTGGCGCGCGTTCGACTCGCGTGAGAAAGACGAGAAGTCTCGCGTCGGCGCGCCGACGACGAACACGATGCACGACAAGGGGTTGTCGACGAACATCGACTGGCGGGACAAAGACGCCTACGGCCGCTCGCTCGGCGCACGCCAGCGCCAGAAGATGCAGCGGCTGCGCAAGTGGAACGAACGCTTCCGCACGCGCGACTCCAAAGAACGCAATCTGAAACAGGCGCTCGGTGAGATCGACCGCATGGCGAGCGCGCTCGGCCTGCCGGACAACGTCCGCGAAACCGCCTCCGTGATCTACCGACGCGCGCTCGACGAGGACCTCCTCCCTGGCCGCTCTATCGAGGGCGTCTCGACGTCGTGTGTGTACGCCGCCGCCCGAATGGCGGGCGTCCCGCGCAGCCTCGACGAGATCGCCGACGTCTCTCGCGTCGAGAAAGCAGAGATCGCGCGGACCTACCGGTACGTCGTTCGCGAGCTCAAACTGGAGGTAAAGCCGGCGGACCCCGAACAGTACGTGCCTCGGTTCGCCTCGGACCTCGAACTCTCTGAGGAGTCGGAGATGCGGGCGAAAGGCCTCCTGAAGAACGCGAAAGAAAAGGGCGTGCACTCCGGAAAGTCGCCGGTCGGGCTCGCCGCCGCCGCCGTCTACGCGGCCGCGCTGTTGACGAACGAGAAGACGACACAGGCCGCGGTTTCTGCGGTCGCCGACATCTCCGAGGTCACCATCCGCAACCGCTACCACGAGCTGCTCGAGGCCGAAGACGGCCTCGTCGCGTGACGCGGGAGAGCCGATCGGTCCCGTCGTGAGTCACGAATGATGCACATCCGCGACGTCGTCTCCGGGCTCTCGGTACTCGCCGTCGCCGGCTGGTTCGCTCGTACCACCGGCACCGGTGGTGGACGACCGGCGCTCGTCGTCGCCGTCGCCGGGTGTGTCGTAGCAGGGGGTGCGTACCTCGCTGCAGCGGTCGTCGATGCGGAGCAACACTCCATCGTTGGCGTCGGGATATCTCACGAGCGGGCGCGCGGCCTCGCCACCGCGAGCCTCGGGGTCGCCATCGTCGCACTCGGTGCCGACGGCCTGGCAGACGGGCTCGACGCGCTCTCGGCCGTGCTGATCGCCGGTGGGTCGCTGGCCGCAGCCGCCGGCTGGCTCCGCGTGCGACGCGAACGGTCGGCTCGTTCCAGACCGGACGCGAGCGAACAGCCGAATCCAGACGACGAGAGCTAAGTCGACGCGGGGACACGGTCGCGTATGTTCGAGGAGTTCGTGCTGGCGGCGAGTACCGACACGCTGGCGACGGCGGCTCGGGCCGACGCTGCCGACGCGGTCGAGTTCCGGATGGACCTCGCGAGCGACCCGCTGGACCAGCTAGCCGCCTACGAGGGCGCGCTGCCGCTCATCGTGACCAATCGCGCGGCGTGGGAGGGCGGTTCGGCCGAGGGGCCGGCCCGCTACGACGCGCTTTCGGAGGCAGTCGACCACCCCTCCGTCGTCGCCGTCGACGTCGAACTCGCCGCGCTGGCCGGCACCCTCCCGGCCGACGGGTCGATAGACGCGGCGACAGCGCAGTCGCGTGCGAGTGCACTCCGGTCACAGGCGCGGGAGGTGGGCGTCGAGGTGATAGCCTCCGTCCACGATTTTGAATCGACGCCGGCCGTCGACGAGCTCGTCGACCGGCTCGCGACCGCGGCAGCAGCCGGCGACGTCGGGAAGCTGGCGACGACCGCGAGAGACCGCGGCGACGCCCTCGCGATGCTCCGCGCGACCGACCGGGCGACCGCCGCGGGCCACCGGGTGGCGACGATGTGTATGGGCGAACCGGGACGACACACCCGTGCGGTCGCGCCGGTGTACGGGTCGGTGATCGGCTACGCGCCGGTCGTGGCTGCCGAAGCCACGGCCCCCGGGCAGTATCCGCTCGACACGTTGCGGCGGCTCGTCGACGACCTTCGCGGCGCAGCCGAGATGGGTGACTACCCCGAACCCGAGCGCTGAAACCCGTCGGGGACCGACGCGTACACAGTGACTCACGCGGTACTCGTCGTCCCGACGCCCGACCCGTTCGCGGTGATGAACGCGGTTGGGCTGGTCGCGTTCGCGCTCGTCGGGGCCGCGAAGGCGATCCGCGAGGAGTTCGACCTGTTCGGGATCGGTGTCGTCGGACTCTCGATGGCGTTCGCCGGTGGGGCGACCAGAGACGTGCTCGTGGGACGGATTCCGCTGGTGTTGCGGTCGCCGAGCGAGGTCGCGCTGGCACTCGTCGGCGTCGGGGTCGCGATCGGACTGAGCGCCGTCTTAGCCTCTCCGGACGACCACCCGGTCACGCTCGTCTCGGACGCGATCGGGCTGGCGGCCTTCGCGACGACCGGCGCCATCGTCGCAACCGAGGCTGGCGTCTCCGCGTTCGGCGTCGTCGCCATCGCGACGATCAACGCGGTCGGCGGCGGCGCGTTCGCAGACGTGTTGCTCGACCGCGCGCCGTTCATCCTCTTCGACGACTTCTACGCGACGTGTGCGCTTCTCGGCGGTGTCACCTACTGGGGGGCGACGACGGCCGGCGCAGCGGCCGGAACCGCGGTCCTCATCAGTGCAGGCGTCACCGTCGGCACGCGGTTGGTCGCGGTCGCGCGGGGGTGGCAGCTCCCGACGGCACAGTGGCTACATCGCCGAGGTCGATGAGACGGGCCAGCCGGCGGTACCGAGACAGCTTGAAGTGGCCCGAGCGCATGACACACGTACTCACGCGTGCTATGGACGACTCATCATATCCAGTCGAGGGGCTTCCCACACCGAACCCGTCGCGGGGACCAGGTGCCGTCGTCGAGACGCAGCTCACGGCGCTGGCAGACAACGACGCGCCCGTCGAGAACGCCGGGATCAAGACAGCGTACAACTTCGCGTCGCCGGCGAACCGCCGAGCGACGGGTCCGCTCGACCGATTCATCGAGATGGTCGAGGGGCCGCAGTACGCCCCAATGATAGACCACGTGTCGGCCGTTACGGGACCCGTCGAGCGGGACGGCTCACGGGCCACACAACGCGTCACGCTCACTGGACCGCGAGGCCGAACCGTGACGTACCGGTTCGGCGTCTCGAAGGGAGCCGACGGCCCGTTCGACGGCTGCTGGCTCACCGACCGCGTCGTGCTGGAATGACGAGGCGGTCGCCGTCCAGTCCGCGACGCCGCGTCGCCCGAGCCCTCGTCGCGCCGATCGTGCTCCCGCACGAGCTGGCCCACGCACTCGTCGCGCGCGTCGCCGGACTCGACCCCACGATCGAGCTCCTCCCGCGGTGGGAAGGACAGAGCGTCCCGCTCGGCCGGTTCGACGCCGTCATCGACGCGACGACACCGACGTGGGTGATCCGTGCGGTCGCGGTCGCCCCCGCGCCGATATCGCTCGGCGTCGCCGCCTTCGTCCGAGCGACGGGGACGCTCGAGGGCGTACTCGCCGTGCCACTGGTGCTCGCGCTGGGGTACACGGGGAGCCTCTCCGGCGGTGACATCGCCGTGATCGTGAACCCGACCGCGGCACAGGAGGCCGGCAGATTCGTCGTCCCACCGACTCGATGGCAGGCGTTGTCGATCGTCATCGCACCCGCGACGACCCTCGCGGTCGCAGCGCTCCTGGTCGGCTGACTGGAGTGCGTGGCCGTGTCGGGTCGCGACGCCGAGAGCCAAACCGCTTTACCAGCCCCGGCGTAAGTGTGCGTAATGGCGACGTGCGACGAGTGCGGGGCGTACGAGAACCTCCCGTACCAGTGTCGACGGTGTGGGCAGACGTTCTGTGCGGATCACCGCCTGCCGGAGAACCACGACTGCCCGGGGCTCGCCGAGTGGAACGACCCGGGCGGCGTGTTCGACAGCGGCTTCGACGACAGCGTCCAGGCCGAATCCAGCGCCGACGCGGGTGGTATCGTCGACCGGCTCAAACGCCGCCTCGCTCGCGAGCGGGGGACCGGCGGTATCGCGGGCTACGTCCGCGGAAACGCGACGTACGTGTTGCTCGCGGCGATGTGGCTCACGTTCGTCGCACAGTGGGCCGCACTGCTCGTCGGCGGCGCAGAGCTCCACAGCACGCTGTTCGTGCTTCGTTCTGACGCCCTCGGTAACGTCTGGACGTGGGTGACGTCCGTCTTCTCACACTCGCCGACGGGGCTGTTCCACATCGTCGGCAACAGCTTCGTGCTCTTCTTTTTCGGGCCGCTCGTCGAGCGCGCGGTGGGCTCGAAGCGGTTCGTGGGGTTCTTTCTCGTGGCGGGCGTTCTCGCCGGGCTCGGACACGTGCTGTTCGTGCTCGCGACCGGCGGGGTCGTCGGCGTTCTCGGCGCGAGCGGGGCGACGTTCGCGCTCTTGGGCGTGTTGACGATCTGGCGGCCGAACCTCGAGGTGCTGCTGTTTTTCGTCGTCCCGATGAAGCTCAAGTACCTCACCTGGGGGATCGCGATCGTCTCGGCGCTGCTCGTGGTGCAGTCGGGTGCGGGCGGCGTCGGCGGCATCGCCCACGTCGCGCACCTGATCGGCTTCGCGATCGGCCTCGCGTACGGCACGCGCAACGAGGACCTCGCGAGCCGAGCGGGCGGGTCTGGCGGTATCCAGATGGGCGGGGGACGGGTGCGCGGTCCCGGCGGTCCGCGGGGGCCGGGTGGACCAGGGGGACGACGGTGAATTCGATCCGATGACGCTCGCGCGTCCGTCGTTTCGACCGGATCCGAACCGCACGCGCGACGAGATGGTCGCGCTTCAGCGCGACCTCGCGGCCGTCGCGACGTTCGGCGACGACCACGACTGCACGCCCGCGTCTGTCGCTGTCGACGGGGCCGCCTCCCTCACGAGTGGGCTCCCCGAGCCGGAGTCGGATGCCGGCGGTCCGAGCGACCCGGTCGTCGTCGGCGTCGACCAGGCGTTCTGTACCGACCGCGACGACGAGCCCGACACCGCGGTCGCTGCGGCCGTCGCGATGCGCGGCGGGCGCGTGATCGAGTACGCGAGCGCGGTGACGCCGGTCGCGATCCCGTACGTGCCCGGACTGCTCTCGTTTCGCGAGGGCGAACCGATCCTCGCCGCACTCGAGTCGCTCGCCGTCGCACCCGACCTCCTCGTCTGTGACGGCTCCGGACGGATCCACTACCGCCAAGCCGGACTCGCGACCCACGTTGGGGTGACCGTCGGGTGTCCGGCGGTCGGCGTCGCGAAACGGCTGTTGTGTGGCACCCCCGAAGAGTCGGTCGACGAACGGCCTGCAGGCTGGCGGACGCCGATACGCGCGGACGACTCGGTAGAGCCGGTGGGCGACGCCGACGACGAGCGCGCGGAGCCGCCGGTGATCGGGTACGCCTACCAGTCGCGTCAGTATCCCAACAGCAAGCGGGTGAACCCGTTGTACGTGAGTCCCGGCCACCGCGTCTCGGCGGCTGCCGCCGTCGACCTCGTCGCGGCCCTCTGTGCCGGCTACAAGCTGCCGGAGCCGACCCGACTCGCCGACGCTCACGCCGACCGCGTGAAGCGCCGGCACGAGGAGCGCCAGCACGAGGAGCGCTGAGCACCGCCACCCCAAGAGCCGCCGCGGCGTCGGGAGCCGCAACGCGGACGTTTTTGTTCGATGCCGCAGAATCGAGTCGTATGGATTACCGACAGCTCGGGGCGACCGGGACGCGCGTCTCGGAGCTTTGTTTCGGCACGTGGCGGTTCGGCCGACGAACCGGAGGCGTCCTCGAAACCGACGAGACGGCCGCACACGAGCTCCTCGACGCGTTCGCCGCGGGTGGCGGCACGTTCATCGACACCGCGAACATCTACGGCGAGCCGAACGGGACGAGCGAGGAGTACATCGGCGACTGGCTCGAGACGCGCGAGCGCGACCGGTACGTCCTCGCCTCGAAGGTGTACTTCGAGTTCGACGAGGCGAATCCCAACGGGTCGGGGCTCTCACGGACGCACATCCGCGATCAGATCGAGGGGACGCTCGACAGACTCGGGACCGACTACCTCGACCTGTACTACATTCACCGCTGGGACGAACACACGCCGATCGAAGAGACGCTCTCCGCGCTCGATGGGCTCGTCGAGGACGGCCGCGTGAACTACCTCGGCGCGTCGACGATGGCGGCCTGGCAGCTCACGAAGGCGCTCTGGACGTCGGACGTCAACGACTACGCGCGCTTCGACGTGACCCAGCCGTTGTTCCACGCCGGCTACTACGAGGACGTCGAGCCGTACCTGGACGTCGCCGCCGACCAGGACCTCGCGGTGTGTCCGTACTCGCCGCTCGCCGGCGGCTTCCTCACCGGGAAGTACACCAGGGCCGACCCAGAAGACCCGAAATCGGTGCGCGCACCCGACGGCTCCCGTGGGAGTTTCGACGAGCGGTTCGAGCGATTCTACCTCTCCGAGCGGGGCTGGAAGGTGCTCGAGACGGTGCGGGAGGTCGCCGACGAGCTCGACGCGACCCCGGCACAGGTGGCACTGCGGTGGCTGATGGACCAGGAGGCGTTCACCTGCGTCCCGATCGTGGGCGCACGGACCGTCAACCAGCTGGAGGAGAACCTCGGTGCGACCGCGGTGTCGATGAGCGAGGCCCAACACGACCGGATCACCGACGCCCGCTACCGCGAGGACGGCCGGCGCTGGGGCCACTGACCCTGCCGATCGTCGACCCGACCACTCACCAAGGCGATCGTCGACCCGACCACTTACCAGGCTCGCGACCGTGTGTACGATACTTCGAACTGATGGACCAGACAGACCCTTCACCGCCACGATCCGACGACTCGGACGACCGCGTGCCGGGCTCGTGTGGGGCGTGTGCGGCCGCGATGCGGTCTCCCACGCGCAGTGAGCTGTCCTTCCTGCTGTTGGACCACCTGACCGTCCCGCTCGTCGGCTGTACGGACCACGTCGAGCGGTTCGCGTCGGTGTGTGGATACACGACGGCGGATTCCGCGACGGTCGTCGAGCACCGGCCCGCAGGCGGCGTGAGCTGTCCCAGCTGTCGGCTCGTGCCGTACAGCCCAGACCAGCTCGTCGTGCCGGTCGAGTCGGGGGCGGTCGGCGTGCTTGCCTGTCCGGAACATCGCAGTGAGCTGGTCGAACGGTTCCACGCTGGGCTCGAGACCCGCCGACAGCTCAGCATCGACCCGACCGAATCCACCGGCCACGTCGGCCGCTAGGACGCTCCGTCACGCCTATCCGTCGACTCGCCGTACGGTCGATATGCGCGCAGCTGTCTTTCACGGGCCGGGCGATATTCGGGTCGAAGACGTCGAGAAACCGGCGCTTCGGGCGCCGACGGACGCGATTGTCCGCGTTACACACACAGCGATCTGTGGATCTGACCTCTGGTTCTACAACGGTGACAGCGATCGAGAAGCGGGCTCGCGGGTCGGTCACGAGCCGATGGGAATCGTCGAGGCCGTTGGCGAGGACGTGCGCCGGGTCGAACCCGGTGACCGGGTCTTCGCACCGTTCGTGATCAGCTGTGGACGATGTGAGTTCTGTCGGCGAGGCCTCCACACCTCCTGTGTGAACGGCGACTCGTGGAGCGGTGCCAACGGCGGGGCACAGGGAGAGTACGTGCGAGCGCCGCACGCCGACGGCACGCTCGTACGCGTCCCCGACCGCTACGCGGACGACGAGGACGTGCTCGAGTCGGTGTTGCCGCTCACGGACGTGATGGGAACTGGTCACCACGCGGCCGTCAGTGCCGGCGTCGAACCCGGGAGTACCTGCGTCGTCGTGGGCGACGGCGCAGTCGGGCTCTGTGGCGTCCTCGCTGCCAACCGACTGGGAGCCCGTCGGATACTCGCCGTCGGTCATCATCGAGACCGACTCGACCTCGCCAGCGACTTCGGGGCGACCGAGACGGTGCTCGGCGACGAGACCGCCGCAGTCGAACGCGTGCTGTCGACGACGAACGGCGGTGTCGACCACGTGCTGGAGTGTGTCGGCGCGGCGTCGTCGATGGAGACCGCCGTCGACGTCTGTCGGCCCGGTGGCACGGTCGGGTACGTCGGCGTCCCGCACGGCGTCGACGAGGCCGGACTCGCGCTGACGGACTTCTTCCGCGACAACATCACGCTCCGGGGCGGTGTCGCACCGGTGCGAGCGTACGCCGATGCACTGCTCGAAGACGTCCTCGGCGGGACACTCGATCCCGCGCCGATATTCACCGAGACCGTCGACCTCGACGGTGTTCCCGAAGGGTACCAAGCGATGGCCGACCGCGAGGCGCTGAAGGTGCTCGTCGAACCCTGAGCGGCTACGCGTGAGCCGACAGGCGAGATCGTAGGGGCGCGGATCGGATTTATGTTCGCGGCCGCAAATCGTGATCTATGAGCGACGAGAACGCGGCTGGAGCGATGTCGGCCGAGGAGTTCCGGTCGCTGACCGACGGGCTGGTTCGCCAGGGGTCCGGTGGCGGGACGACGGTGTACAAGAACGCGGCGGGCGTCGGCTGTCCCAACCCCGAGTGCGACCTCGGCGTGTTTCAGACGCTGTTCGTCAGCGACCACGGATGGCAACGGATCGGCGCGACCCGCGAGGGGATCGAGTTGTGTATCTGTAACACCGAAGACCGCAGACTCGTCTTCATTCACGACGAGTGACCGCGACGACCGGGCCGGGCCGATCGACCCACGCCGGGTGGACCGACCAGCCGAGACCCATCGCCGGCGGGCCGGCTCACGGGAACCCAGCCAGCGGAGACCCAGCCTGCGGGGGACCGCACTCATAAGCCCGTCGGCCGCGAACGCCGTCGCATGACGAACGACACCGACCAGCCGGCCGACGGCGACGACACCAGCGCACAGACGCGACAGCACACCCCAGGACGCGGCGTTTCCCCGCAAGCGAGTCCGATCGAGGCGAGCGCACCCGAGGAGTTCGGCCTCGTCCAAGCGTGGTGGGGTGACGGGAAAGGAAAGACGACGGCAGCGCTCGGGATGGGTGCCCGCGCGGTCGGCCACGGGTACCGGGTTCACATGCTTCAGTTCATGAAAGGCGGGGCAGACTCCGTCGAGGCGGTTCGCGGCGAGTACAACGCGATTCGTGCACTGCCTGGCTTCTCGTACGAAAACACCGGTCACTACGGCTGGCATGGACTCGCGGACGGTTCCGCAGATGACGACCACGAGCGCGATGCGCGCGCCGGACTCGAGCGAGCTCGTGAACTCGTCGACGCCGCCGCGGAGGCAGCCCTCGAGTCGCCAATTCCGCTGGACGCCGAGCCAGAGGCGGGAGTACACATGCTGATCCTCGACGAAGTGCTCTACGCCGCCGACCGCGAGCTCGTCACGCCGGCGGAGGTCTGTGACCTGATCGACGGCGCGCCCGAGCAGCTCGAACTCGTGCTCACCGGGAGTCACACGCGACCAGCGTACCTTGAGGGCGTCGCAGACCTGATCACCAACGTCCGCAAGGAGATCCATCCCATGGACGCCGGCCAGCGGGCCCGCAAGGGGACGGAGTACTGATGACTGGAGACGACGTCGACGCGGTCGACGACGCCGCTGACGATCCGTCGACGCGGGCTGCAGCCGCCGAGGCACTCGCGTCGCACCTCGTCGAGACGGAGACGCGGCCGGTCGACCGGGAAGCAGGGTGGCGACTCGGTGAGGCACAAGCGCTCGCAGAGGCCATCGCACCCAAAAAGACTGATGTGTCTGTCGTCCGCGAAACCGCCGGCGAGATCGAAACGTTACTCGCCGCGATCGACGAGACGGGCGACGAGACGGCCGACCGCCACGTCGACGCCGCGATCTCACTGGCCGCGAGCCTCGCCGCGGGAGCGTGGGACACGGACGACACTGTGGACGAGCCGTCGTGAAAGACGACATGCCCGATGGATCGGCCACACCAGGGCGAACCCTGCTCGTCGCAGGCACTGCCTCGCACGTCGGAAAGTCGACCGTCGCCGCCGGGCTCTGTCGACACCTCGCGGACGCCGGGGTGGCCGTCGCCCCGTACAAGGCACAGAACATGTCGAACAACGCCCGGGCGGTCTCGACCGCGCCGGGCGCCGACGTCGACGCCGCGTTCGGCGAGGTGGGGATCTCCCAGTACGTCCAGGCCCGAGCGGCTCGGGTGACGCCACAGACCGATCACAATCCGGTGTTGCTCAAGCCCCGGGGCGAAGGGGAGAGCCAGCTCGTCGTGAACGGACAGGCGCTCACCCACGCGTCTGCGGCCGACTACTACGGCGGACGATGGGAGACGGCCCGCGCGGCCGCGGCCGCGGCCCACGAGCGACTCACCGCCGACGCCGACGTAGTGGTCGCCGAAGGGGCCGGGTCGATAGCCGAGATCAACCTCCACGACCGGGACTTGGCGAACGTCGAGACGGCGCGGGCGTTCGGCCGGGCGGGAGACGAGTCGACGGACGGGCCTCACGTCGACGTGCTGCTGGTCGCAGACATCGAGCGTGGAGGCGTTTTCGCGTCGATCGTGGGGACGCTCGAGCTCCTGCCGGCCGACGTCCGCGACCGAGTGGCCGGCGTGGTGATCACCAAGTTCCGCGGGGACCGGTCCCTCCTGACCCCGGGTATCGAGGCCCTCGAAGAACGAACTGGCGTTCCCGTACTCGGCGTGCTCCCGTACGACGACCCGGGGCTTCCAGAAGAGGACAGCGTCGCACTTCCCGCCGCCGGCGAGCGAGTCGTCCGCGGTGACGAACACGAGGCCGACGAGGTGGTGACCGTCGCCGTCCCACGGCTGCCGCGCATCTCGAACGCGACGGACGTCGAGCCGCTCGCGGCCGAACCGGGGGTGCGAGTCGCGTACGTGCCGCTCGACGACCCGCTCGAGGACGCCGACGCGGTCGTGCTTCCGGGCACGAAGAACACCGTAGACGACCGCCGCGCCTGCCGTGCGGCCGGCCTCGACGAGGCGCTTCGTCGATTCGACGGCCCGATCGTCGGCCTCTGTGGGGGGTACCAGCTCCTCGGCGAACGGATCACGGGTGCCGACGTCGAGAGCGCGGCCTCGGACGCGCCACGGGTAGTCGACGGGTTCGGCCTGCTCCCCGTCGAGACGGCCTTCTCGGCCGAAAAGCGGGTCGTGGCCACGGAGCTTCAGGTCGACCCCAGAGCAACCGACGTCGTCGCCGGGGGAACGGCGAGCAATGGGGAGGCGATCCCCGTGACCGGCTACGAGATCCACATGGGAGAGACGAGTCGATGTACCGACACTACCTCGGTCTCGACGCCCGTGTGTGATCCCGACGCCGATCGCGAGGGTGTCGCGCTCGGTGCGGCAGCGCCGGACGTGTTCGGGACGTACCTCCACGGACTGTTCGAGAACGACGGGTTTCGTCGTGGCTTCGTCGCGCGCGTTCGCCAGCGAGCCGGAATGTCGCCGGCGAGGCCCGAAAACGGCGGGTCACGGACACGTTCCCGCGATCCGATCGATCGTGCGGCACAGCTCGTGTGCGAGCACGTCGACCTCGAGGCGCTCGGGTTGCCCCCTCTGACGTCCGACTCGACCACGGGTCGGTAGGTATTTGCCTCGCCTCCGACTACGGCCGACGAATGCTGAGTGACGTGATGGAGGACTACCTGAAGGCCGTCTACGTGCTTCAGGCGGAGGAAGGGCCTCCCGTCTCGACGTCCACCATCGCGGAGTACCTCGACAAGAGTTCGCCGTCGGTGACCGACATGATCGGGAAGCTGGCGGACCGGGGGCTTCTCGACCGCGAGCCGTACCAGGGCGTCGAGCTCACGGCCGAGGGCGAGGCGGTCGCACTTGAGGTCGTCCGCCACCACCGCCTGATCGAGGCGTTTCTCGCCGACCAGCTGGATTACGACTGGAGCGACGTCCACGACGAGGCCGACGCGTTAGAACACCACATCTCCGAGGAGTTCGAACGACGCGTCGCCGACGCCCTCGACGACCCCGAGGTAGACCCACACGGCGACCCGATCCCCGGTGCCGACCTCGAGCCGATCCCGGAGTCCGGCGGGCGACGACTCGTCGACCACCCAGCGGGCGACCGGCTCGTCGTGACGCGCGTCTCCGACCGGGACGAGGCCGAGCTCGACTACCTCGCCGACGCCGGCATCACGCCGGGGACGACCGTCGAGGTCGTCGACGTCGCTCCGTTCGGCATGGTCACGGTGCAGACGCCGGCGGGCGAACAGAGCCTTCCTGCCGCCGTGGCGCGCTCGATTCGCGTCGAGGACGCGCCCTGACGGCCCACCGACGACCCTGCTGGCCACGGGATTTTTTACAGCGCCACCCGTCCCTGCGCGTCGTGAACACGGTCGGGACCCTCCTCGTCGGGGTGGTGTTCGGGTTAGCGCTCGCGGCGCCGCCGGGACCGATGAACGCGGTCATCGCCGAGGAGGCGGTGTTGCGCGGGTGGGTCGCGGGCACCAGGGCGGGACTCGGCGCGGCGACCGCCGACGCGATATTCTTCGTGCTCGCGTACCTCGGCGTCGTCTCCGTGGTGCGGTCGGTCCCCCGGCTACAGACGGCGATGGTCGCCGTCGGCGGCTGTCTGATGTGTTACTTCGCGGTCGGTGCGGCCCGCGGTGCGCGCGCGTCGTTTCGGCCGACGTCGGACGACGAGCCGCGCCTCGCCGAGGGACAGGGGTTCCGGAAGGCGCTCGCGCTCGCGCTCACGAACCCCTTCCAGGTGTTGTTCTGGCTCACCGTCGGCGTCGGCATGTTGCGCCCGGGCGAGCTCGACGTCCTCGCGCGGCTCCCCGTCGTCGGCACAGACCTCGCCGGGACGCTCGTCGTGGCGACCGGCTCTCCGGCCCTGCTCGGCGGGTTCTTCCTCGGCGTGCTCTCGTGGATCACGCTGTTTCCGGCGGGACTCGCCGCCGCGGAGCGTCGAATCGAGACGGTCGCCCCTGTCGTTGCCGTCGGCTCCGCGTTGGTGCTCGCCGGGTTCGGGCTCTTTTTTCTCGTCGACGCCACAACGACGGTCCTCTCGTGGTGAGCGACGGTGACGCGGTCGCAGTATCCGAGATGAGCCCGGGGATGTTCCGGTAGCGAGGAACAACGGCTTTCACCGCCCGGCGTGAGGTGCCGGTATGTTCGAGAAGTCGACGTGGATCAAGCTCCCACGCACCGTGCTCGTCGGCCACGACGTCGTCGACGACCTCGGCACCGCGGTCGACGAGCTCTACTTGAGCGGCCGGCCACTCATCGTGACGAGCCCGACCCCGGAGTCGATCGCCGGCGACCGCGTCCGCGCGCAGTTCGACGACCCTGAGACCGCGGTCGTCGAGTCCGCGTCCTTCGACGCGGTCGAGTCGCTCAAAGAGACCGCAGAGGCGGTCGATCCGGGGTACCTGATCGCGCTCGGCGGCGGCAAGCCGATCGACATCGCGAAGATGGCCGCCGACCACCTCGGCGTCGGCTTCGTCTCGGTCCCGACCGTGGCCTCTCACGACGGGATCGTCTCGGGTCGGTCGTCGATCCCCGAAGGGGACACCCGTCACTCGGTCGCTGCCGACCCGCCGCTGGCGGTCGTCGCGGACACGAGCCTGCTCGCGGAGGCGCCGTGGCGGCTCACCACCGCGGGCTGTGCGGACATCATCTCGAACTACACTGCGGTGAAAGACTGGCGGCTCGCACACCGGCTGCGCAACGTCGAGTACAGCGAGTACGCCGGGGCCCTCTCGGAGATGACCGCGGAGCTGCTCGTCGAGAACGCCGACCTGATTCGACCTGGCGTCGAGGAGTCATCGTGGGTGGTGGTGAAAGCGCTCGTCTCCTCGGGCGTCGCGATGTCGATCGCGGGGTCTTCGCGGCCCGCCTCGGGCGCAGAACACCTGATCTCACACCAGCTCGACCGGATCGCTCCCGGGAAGGCGCTGCACGGCCACCAGGTGGGCGTCGCCGCGATCGTGACCGAGTACCTCCACAGTGGCGAACACGGCGAGTGGGCTGCGATCCGCGACGCGCTCGCCGAACTCGGCGCTCCGACGACCGCGGGCGACCTCGGCGTCGCCGACGACGAGCTCATCGCCGCGCTCACCACCGCCCACGAGATCCGCGACCGGTACACGATCCTACAGGGCGGGATCACGGAAGCGGCCGCGATGGAGGTCGCGACGGCGACGGGTGTCGTCGAGCGGTGAGGCCGGGCTCGAAAGGACGATAACGGTCCCGTTCGTACCGGAGGTATGTCCACCGTCACCGTCCGCGATCGGGCAAAAAGGCGGACCCGCGAGATCACCGTGTTGCTCACCGTCGTCGGGTACGGAGCCGTCCTCGGAGCGTTCCTCGTCCCCGAGTTCCAGGCGCTGTTCCCGGAGCTGACGCGGGGACAGGTCGACCTGCTCGCACACGCGATCGCCGTCGTGAACACGATCACGATCGGAACGCTCTCGCTCGGGTGGTACTGGATCCGCACCGACCAGGTCCGAAAACACGCCGCGGCGATGGTCTCGTCGTTCGCGCTCATCCTGATCTTTCTCGGAATGTATATCCCGAAGGTGGCCGGCGGTGGCACGAAGTACTTCGTCGGCCCCGACCCGGCGTACTACGCGTACCTGATCATGCTCGCCGTCCACATCGCGCTCTCTATCCTCTCGGTGCCGGTCGTGCTCTACGCCATCGTCCTCGGGCTCACCCACACCGAACACGAGCTTCGGACGCAGACGCCCCACCGAACGGTCGGCCGGATCGCCGCGAGCGCGTGGCTGCTCTCACTGGTTCTCGGCGTCGTCGCGTACGTCCTGTTGAACCACGTCTACGACTCGACGTTCCGCGCCGCCGAGACGGCCGCGGTGATGCTGCCGGCGCTGCCGGGGGTCTGAGTGTCCGGTCGCCTGAGTGTCTGCGTGTCTCCCGTCGCCTCTCGAGCCGAGACTCAGTACGGCCAGTCGCCGATGATCCGCATCCCCTCGGCGAGGTCCTCGGCTTCGAGCTGTTCGGCTATCGACGTCGGATCGCGGGGAGAGATCGTCGTCGAGTCGGCGGCCAGTTCCACGACCAGCTCGGTCAGCAGTATCGATTGTTCGCGGACGGTGCGCGGCTCGAGTTTGTCGAGCGTGTCGGCGAACGTGTGCCCCCAGCCGCGTCCCTCGTCGCCCGTCTCGCTCATCACGTGGATTCCCGGCACGCCCCACTGGACGTACGGCCAGTGGTCGCTGTGCGGCCCGAGCTGTGGGACCGTCGTGATCGGGTGATCGAACCGCTCTGCGACCGTCGTCGTGGCCGTCTCGAGCGTCTCGAACCCGTGTGTGTACAGTCGGAGCGTACGGCCTCGCCCGACGCCGTCGTTGTTCACGATCGCCTTAACCGTCCCGTGATCCCGCGCGTCGGCGTCGTGACCGGATCCCACGAGGCCGACCTCCTCGGCGCCGTACACGACACAGTGGACGCGGGTGTCGAGCTCGTCCTCGCGGGCGGCGAGCGCGCGTGCGACCTCGACGACGACGGCGGTCCCAGCGCCGTTGTCGCCGGCGCCCTCGGCGATGTCGTGGGCGTCGACGTGACTCGTGAGCAGCACGGCTTCGTCGGTGTCGGGACCGACGTCGGCGTGCACGTTCTGGCTCGTCGCGTCGTGAATCGTCGCGTCGACGCGGACCGTCACCGGTTCGCCGGTGAACCGTCGGCCGAGTCTGGCACCGACCTCTTTCGAGACGCCCACGGCCGGGATCTCGCCGATCGGTGACGCCTCCGTGCCGACGCTTCCGGTCGGCGGGAGACACCCCTCGACGTGGTTGCGGAAGACGAACCCGGCCGCGCCGGCCTCGACGGCGTAGTAGTACTTCTCGCGGCGGTGGACGAACCGGTCGTAGTGGTCGGGCACGTTCGAAGCGACCATCACGACACACCCCTCGAGGTCTGCGTCCTCGAAGTCGGTCGGGAGACCGTAGCCGAGGTCGACCAGCTCGCCCGTCACGGTCGTCGACGGACTTCGCGGGAGCGCGATGCTGTCTTGGGTCGTCTCTCCGGCCTCGACCGCCGATGACCCCCGCGTCCACCCCTGGACGTCGAAGGGGTCGAGCCGGACGTCGCGGGCGCCGACCGCGGCGAGCGCCTCGCGCGTCGCCTCGGCCGCTCGGCGCTCACCGTCGCTTCCGGCCATGCGGTTTCCGATGTCGACGAGGGTCTCCAGGTGGTCCCAGCCGACGTCGCTCGTGAAGGCGTCACCTATCCACGTGCTCATGGGTGACACGGTCCGTCCGCGGGCGGATTGAGCGTTTGGAAAGCGGCCAGGCGCGTGGCCCGCGGCGGGTCACCCGAACCGGGACCTTTTCGAGCGTGCCGCACACACGCCTCACGCATGGAACAGCCGCCCACGCGCGTCGCCGTCGTCGGCGCCGACGCGTCGTTTCGACCGCGAGTGCGACGGGTCGTCGAGGACGCCGGGGCCACCCTCGTCGACCCGACCGCGGCCGACGCGCTCGTGGCGATCGGGACGGAGGCGGTCGGCGAGGCGGTCCGTGCGCGCGCGTCACCGGCCGGGTCGTCGGCTGCGGGCGACGCTCGACCGACCGTGGTGCCCGTGGTCGACGACGAGGGCGCGCCCGGGTCGACCGTACTCCCCGCCGTAGAGGGGCTGCTCGCCGCCGAGACCCGACGGGTCGAACATCCGGTCCTCTCGGTGGTCGGTGCGTCCGGGACGGCACGAGCCGCACTCGACGTCGCCGTGGTCACGGACGAGCCCGCCCAGATAGCCAGGTACGGCGTCGAACGGCCGAGCGGCCGGCACGTGTCGGTTCGAGCCGACGGCGTCGTGGTCGCCACGCCGCTCGGGAGTCGTGGATACGCCGCCGCCGTAGGAGGGCCACAGATCGACGCCGACACGGGCCTCGCCGTGGTCCCAGTGGCACCGTTTAGCACACAGAAGCCGGTCTGGGTCGTCGACGGTGGCGTACACGTGGGACTCGAACGTGGCGACGGAGCCGTCGCGCTCGTCGTCGACGGCGAGCGCCGTTCGGCGGTCGAACCCGGTGAGACGGTCGCGGTCACCGTCACAGACCACGTCACCGTGGCGGTACCTACTCGACCGGGTGACGCGGCACACGCCGATCGGAAAGGTTCTAATAACCCGTGACCGGATGGATCGATATGGACCCACTGCAGTTCCTCGTTCCGCTCGGCTGGCTGTCGGCCGTCGGGCCGGCGCTGCCGTTCGCCATCTTCGTGATGGCGGTCGCGAACCTCGCCACCCGACACGTCGCACACAGTCGCCACGTCGAGCAGGCGAGTGTCGGCGACAGCGTCGAGCCGTACGGGCCACACGCGTTCACGAACTTCGGTCTCGTCACACTGAGTTTCCTCTTCGCGATCCACCAGCCCACCGGCGGCGCGATCCTCTCGATCCTCGCCGTCACGCTCGTGCTCGCCGACCTCTTCGAGTTCGAGTCGCGGAACGTCGAGGCCCGCAACGACATGCCGATCGAAGCCCCGAAGAGCGCGATCGTCACCTCGGCGCTCATCCTGCTGTACGCCGGCTACTACGCGTTCTTCTTCCTCGTCGCAGACGTCTGGAACCAGGCCATCCTCGCGTGAAAGCCGTCGCGGTCGACCGCGTCGGCCACTCCTGTCGACCACCGCTCGTGAGCCACAGTCGGTCAGCGCAGATGCTCGCCTGCGAGCGATCGAACGCCGGTGTCGAGAGCGTGTCGGCGACTAGCTGGCGTCCTGAGACCAACATAACAGATGGCCGCTCAGTACGGATCGTCGAAACGCCGAACAAGAACGCAGTCTCAGTTCGCGGCGTCTTCGCCGACGCTGTCACGGATCTGTCTAGTGATCGGGATGAGCACCCAGAAGGTGAGCGGCCCGAGGATCATCAGCCAGTAGAGTGCGTCACCGGTGAGCACGCCCACCTGGCCGTACACCGTCTCCACCCCTTCTGCGGGGTTCACCAGCTGGACGACCTCGTAGTAGGAAGGCGTCCGGTACCACGCGCCGAAGGTGATCCAGCCGAGGCCCCCGAGCGCGAACAGGGCCAGTCCTTTGATGAACTCGTCTGCCATTGGCTTACCCTTCGGTGGAGTCCTCTTGAGGCTTTCCCATTCCCTGAGCGCGGAACCGCGTTCCGAGCACGTACACCGCCGTTCCGAGCAGTATCGAGCCGACGCCGACGATCGCGAACGCGGCGGTCAACACGTCGTCGGGCGGGGTGACACCGACCCGTGAGAGGGCGTAGACGAGTATCCGACGAAGGATGCTCACCTGCAGCGTCGCCGCGTCGATCAGGATGAACCCCACGAGGTACGTCACCACTGCGACGAACGTCGACAACGCCGTGACGGTCTTGTACAGCGAGAGCGGGACGACGATCTCGCGGCCGTTCGGGCCAACGCGGGCACCAACCGGTTCGGTGCGCGGGTCGGCCTCGTCACCGGCGGCTATGGGGTCGCCGGTCGCATCCGTGGGCTGGACGTCGTCGTAGTCGTCGGACTCAGACATGAACAAAGCGGACGTGCCGATTACTTCGGCGGCCGCAGCATGAAGTAGCGACGGTTGAGGTCGTACATGTACCCTTCACGCATCGTCTTCAACACCGCGTAGGTGATGACCCCCGCGAGCACCGGGAGCATGAACGTCAGCGTGACGAGCAGCTCAAGCTCGAACGGGAAGAAGTTCTGGATGGCGAGCGCCGCCAGCGTGAGCGACAACACGACGCCAGCCATGCCGACGCCGGCCCAAAACGGCTCCTCGACCGGACGTCGCGCGTTCCCTTTGTTCAAGAACGGAACGAGTCCGATGAAGCCGAACAGGATGCCGTGTGCGACGATCCCCAAGAACTCGTTGCCGATGAGGATGTTGCCGCCGAGCACGGCGAGTTCCGGGTTCAACGGGTTGAGCTTCAACAGCCCGAACGACCAGTACAGGTACCAGTCGGGCAGGATGATAGCCGGGGTCGAACCCGGGTTCGCCGGGTGGCCGAAGTGCGGCGGCATGAGCGCCGCGATGAACAGCATCATTCCCACGAAGAAACTCGCGATAGCGAGGTTGCGGATCGTTTCGTGGGGCCACGTCGGGAAGCCGAGCACGTCGCGCTCGACGTACGTCGACTCCGCGCGGAGGTCCTCGTCCTCACGGCGGGATCGCTCGAAGTACTGGTACGTCAGCTGTGCGAGCCCTTGTGAGTGTTCTTTGCGCTCGGTCCACGACGGGGTTTCGTCGTCCGGTGGCACCGTCGCTGGGGCGCCGCCGTCGGTCCGTGCGCTCTCGTCGGTTCCGCCGTCCGTCATCGGTTCGGTGTCGTCGGTCATTGGCTTAGTGCGGCTCCGCGATACCCTGCACCCAGACGATGCCCACGTGGAGCGCGATGAGCGAGGTCACCACGAACGGCAACACGAACACGTGCAGGATGTACATTCTCACGAGCGTCGCCTGCCCGAGCGTGAACCCACCGAACAGGAGCTGTGCGGCCCACTCCCCGACGATCGGGGTCGCGAGCGCCATCTCGACGCCGATCTGTGCGGCCCAGAAGGAGAGCTGCTTCCACGGTAGGACGTACCCGGAGAAGCCGAAGAACAGCGTCAATCCGATCAGGATCACGCCGAGGATCCAGTTGACCTCACGCGGCTCCTTGTACGCGCCGGTGAAGTAGACGCGGAGCATGTGGAGGAACACCGCGGCGACCATGAACTGTGCCGCCCAGTTGTGGATCGACCGGAGCATGAAGCCGAACTGGACGTCCTGGAGGATGGTCACGACGGAGTTGTACGCGGCCGTCGGGTCGCCCTGAGCGGCGGCACCCGCCGTCGACGGCGAGTAGTAGAACCCGAGTAAGGCACCGGAGACTGCGGCGACCAGGTACGCGAGGATCGACAAGGACCCGAGCGAGTACAGCGGGTACCAGTACCAGAACTTGTTGTCGAGGTCGTACTGTTCGGTGTGGCTCTTCGGCATCTGAAGGTTCGCGCGGTAGTACATCGTCTCCAGCAGCTCGAGGTAGTCGACGATGCGAAGCCGCTTGTCGATCCAGATGAGCGTGGTCAAGAACGCCGTCTCGATGACCGTGAGGTCCTGGCTCTTGAGCCACGCGTTGTGGTCCATCTCGTCGCGTTTTTTGAGGCTCATTGGGTGATCACTTCTTGTAGTACGGGTAGACGGCGCGTTTCACCGTCTCCCAGGCGTCGTCTGTGCCGATCTCCACGCCGTCTTTGTCCTCCTCGCGGATGTAGAGGTCTTCCCACTTCCGCCGACGCTTCTTTACGATCATCACGTCGGGGAGGAACTCCTTGCGGTACAGAAGCAGGATGAACGCGAGGTCGAGGAATATGAGCGCCAGTACGGCGCCCATAAACATGTTTCCGAACTCCGTCGACGCCCACGAGAACATCAGTCCGTAGACGAAGAGGAAGACGAAGACGACCTCGATGACGGTGAGGAGGACGATGGCGATGGCGGCCGCGGTGCTCTCTCTGGCCGGCTCGTACCGGTGGATATCACCGTACGACGATCCGCTCGAGCTCATTGGGTTCCCCCGTGTCCCGTGTGTGCGGACTCGCCGTACTTTAACGTATAGAACGTGAAGACGAACGTCAACACGATCCCGAGACCAGCCGCGACGCCGACCCAGTGGGCGTGGATCGGCATCCCGACGTCGGCGATGTCCTCGGGCCACCCGGTGTTCGCGGCGCCGCCGCCCGCCTCGACGGTCGGGACGTCGCCGCCGACGGCGAGGCCGGCGTGCATGCCGACGGCCGTGTGCGGCACACAGTGGTAGTGGGTGATCCCGGCGTCGTCTTCGGTCACCTCGTACTCGTAGGTGGCGCCCTCTTCGCCGACCGGGTCGCCGCTGTCGAGGCTCGCCGGACCGCCGCCCTCGACCGTCTTCACGTTGTGAGCGCCACCGGCACCGGTCCACTCGAAGGTGATCGTCGTGCCCGGGTCGACCCACAGCTGGGTCGGGTCGAACGCCAGGCCGCTGCCGCCGGCACCGACCTGGACGGTCACCTCACTTTCGCCACGAGCGTCTTGGTAGGTCCCGAGGTTGCCGTTCGTGACCCCGCTCGGCCAGTCCGGTTTGACCTCCTGTGCGGCGGCCGTTCCGGCCGTGCCAGCGGCGGCCGTGGCCGCGGCGGTTGCCCCGCCGGCCGTCCGCACGAATTCCCGCCTTTTCATACAGATTTACTGCGCACGGGGTGCGCTTAAACCCACCGACTATCGACGTCCGTCTGGTGCCACATACGGGGTGTGAAACCCCCAAATTCGGCCGTTTCACTGATCGTCTCGAGCGTCGGTCAGCGCGGCCTCGTCGACGGGGACGAACTCGGGTCGTTCTTCGGCTTCTCGGAGCGCGCGAAGTCGGTCGCGGTACTCCGCCGAGCGGAACCGATCGGAGAGTCGGGCGTTCGCGACCATGGCAAACAAGAAGCCGCCGACGAGGAGGAAGACGACCCCCATCGCGGGGCCGATGATGCTCTCGAGGTCGAAGAAGAACGAAGCACCGAGGAGCACCGCGCCGGCGATCACCTGGACGGCTGCGATCACCTGTATCATCAGGTTGCCGAACTCACCGGACCCCTCGGGAACGCTCTCTGGGTGCGGCAGCGACCAGTCTGCCGGCGGCTCTGGTACCTCGTACGCCTCCATCGCCGCCATCGCGACGAGCGGCTCGACGTCGCGAAGCACGGTGCCACGGCCGCTCACCTCGCCCGTCGGGCGGACGATCGCGTACCCCTCGTCGGAGTAGACGAGGACGCGCTCTTCGCCGTCCTCACGGACGCGCTCGAGGACCCCGAACACCTCCCGTCGTGCGATTCGCGACTTGAGTTCCGCCTCGACGCGGTCGAGCAGCCGCCCACCGGTGATCCACGTCTCGGGGTCGAACGCGGCGGTCCACTCCTCGGCGGTCATGCGTGCCATGTCCGCCGGCCCGAAGTCGTCGAAGTCGTACTCGGCGTCGACGCGCTCGCGGAGCGCATCGAGGTCGTCGGGAGCGTCACCGGAACCGTCGCGGTCTGCGCCGTCGGAGCTACCCGCGTCGTCGGAGTCGTCACCATCCGCGTCGTGGGGGGCGTCGGCCGCTGCGGTACGCGCGTCCGACTCGGGAGCCACCTCGTCCGCGTCTACGTTCGTCGTGACGCCACCGTCGTCGTGCTCGCCGTCCGCCCCCTCGCCGGGATCGGTAGCGTCCTCGGTGGCGCTCCGATCGGGGTCGTCCGACGCCGCCCGCGTCGAGGTGTCCTCCATCATCCCCACGTACGGGCTCGGGGGGCTAACTGTTTTCGTCCGGGACCGCCTCGTGGGTGACGGCGGATCGGGGAGTTTTACGCGTTCCGGCCCGATCGACGTACATGGTCGACGAGTCGGTGATCGCGGCGGTGGCCGGGCTGTCCGTGACGGCGAGCCTGCCGTTCCTCCTGTACGGCGCGTGGATCATGATCGACGCGGAGGTGGTGACGTGGAACGTGCTGACGTACCACCTCAAGTTCATCCTCGTCGGCCTCGCGCTCACGACGATCCCGATAACGACGTGGATGCTTCCGCGGATACTCGACCAGTTGTCAGGCGGGGCAGTGATACACGCCGTCTTGGGGCTACAGGCGTACGCGATGTTGACGCTTGCGCTCACCGGTATCGTTCGGATCTTACAGGCCAAACGCAGTGCTGATGCCTACGACGACCCCGACGTCGACATCGACGAGATTCACGAGGACATCGGTCACTGGCGGAGCCGGCTTCGGCTCGGCGTAGCCGGGTTTATGATCTTCTGGCTCTGTGCGTGGCTCACGGGACTCTACCGGTTCTACACGCTGCACATTGTTCCTGTCCTCTAGTCGGGCCGGCGAGCGACCGACAGCTTAAATCCCCGATTGCCCCTATACCGTCTATCGTGGCAGTTACGTTCGATCTCTTCGGCACGCTCGTCGACGTCGACTACCCGACAGACCCCGCCGAGGTCGTCGCGCGCGAGCTCGAGTCGCGCGACGTCCCCGTTCCCGACGACTGGCACGTCGCGTACGGCGAGCACCACGTCGAGGCGCCGGCGGGCGCGGAGACGCCACTGCCGGCGCACGTGAGCGCAGCCCTCGACTCGCGCGGCGTCGCGGCCGCAGACAACGTCGTCCGACACGCCGTCGTTGCCGCCTTCGACCCGACGGTGACCCGACGCGAGGGGGCGCTCGAGGCGGTACGAGCCGCGGCCGAGCGCGGCCCGGTCGGGCTCTGTTCGAACTGCTCGGTACCCGAGCTCGTTCCTCGAACCCTGATACGCGCGGACCTCCGCGGAGAGTTCGACGCGGTCACCACGAGCGTCGGCTGCGGCTGGCGGAAGCCGCACCCGTCGGCCTTCGAAGCGGCGGCCGACGCGCTCGGGGTCGCGCCGGACGCGCTCGTGCACGTCGGCGACGATCCGGCCACCGACGGTGGGATCGTCGACGTCGGCGGTCGGCTGTTCGACGTGACACAGACTCCGCTCTCGGCACTCGCTGGCGAACTGGAGGCCGAGCCGTGAGCCTCGCGGCGGCCAGCGCGATCGCGCTCGCCGCCGCCGCGGACCGGGCGTTCGGCGAACCGCCGACCCGATTTCACCCCGTGGCGTGGCTTGGGCGGCTCGTCGAGTGGCTCGACGCCAGCGTTCCCGACACGCGGCTCGCCGGCGTCGGGATCGCGGCGGGGACGCCGACGGGCTTCGGGCTCGCACTCGCTGGGGTCGTGCTTGCGGGCGCAGCGGCCGCACGCGTGACGGTCGGATCCGGCGACGGCGTCACCGCGACGGTCCTGGCTGCGGCCGCGTTGTTCGTCTGTTCGAGCCACCGGATGCTCCTCGCGGTGACGAGAGACGTGGTCGCGCTGAGCGCGTCCGACGTCGAGGAGGCACGCGGGGAACTGCGTGCACTCGCCGGCCGAGACGCGAGCGATCTCTCGCCGGCACACGTCCGGTCGGCGGCCGTCGAGAGCGCGGCCGAGAACCTCGCCGACGGACTCGTCGCACCGCTGATGGGGTTCGCGGTCGGAGCACTCGCCGCCAGCGGACTTGGACTCGCGACCGTCGAGGGGCTGTCGGTCGCCGCCGGCGTGGCCGGATGGGTAAAAGCCGTCAACACGCTCGACTCGATGCTCGGGTATCGCCACCGCATCGCAGGGTGGGCGCCGGCTCGTCTCGACGATGCGGTCATGTGGCTCCCGGCCCGAGCGAGTGCGGTGTTACTCCTGGCCGTCGGCCGGCTCACCCCCCAGCAGCACGGGAGGCGACGGGGTTCGCTTCGGGCCGTATGGCCGTCGGTCAGACGGGCCGCCGGCGTGCCAGCGTCGCCGAACTCCGGGTGGCCGATGGCGTCAATCGGAGCCGTCCTCGACTGTCGACTGGAGAAGCCGGGCGCGTACAGCCTTCACGCGGACCGGCCGCTGCCGACGGTCGAGGTGGCGCAGGCTGGCGTTCGGGTCGTCTCGCGCGCGGGTTGGCTCGGGATCGGGACCGCGAGCGTGGTGGTCGCGGGGATCGGCAGGGCCGTCCCTCGACTCGGAGGGTCCGGGGTGGTCCCGGCGTGACCGACCGGGCGGACCATTCGGGACCGGCGAGGCCGATCCCGGCGCTTCGCGGCGCGTTCACCTTCCTGACGCGCGTACCGATTCCAGGTGGTGTGCCCGCAGATTGGCACGCGTTTCGTCGGTCGCCGTGGACGTTTCCCGTCGTGGGCGCGGGACTCGGGGCGGTCGCAGGGCTCGCACTGCTCGCGCCGTCGGCGTGGAGCGCCGCGGCGGGCTACCTGCTCGCGCTCTACCTGCTCGGTGGCGTCACTCACGCCGACGGGTTGGCTGACCTCGGAGACGCGATCGCCGCACACGACCCCGAGCGCCGTCGGGCGGCGCTCGACGACGCCGCGCTCGGCGTTGGCGGCGCCCTCGCGCTGGGCGTGACCCTCGTCACGACGACGCTCGGTGTGTTGGCACTCGCCACCGGCTTCACCGGCGGACAGTCGCTCGCCGGGACGACGGCGTACCGGGTGGTGCTCGCGGCCGAGGTGGGAGCGAAAGCCGGGATGGCGCTGCTCGCCTGCGTCGGTCGGCCGGCACACGAAGGGCTCGGTTCGGCCGTCGTCGGCGACGTTGGGCCGTGGTCGCTGCTCCCGGTCGCCGTGCTCTCGGTGCCCGTCGTGCTCGCGCCACCTGCCGGCGCGCTCCCCGCGTTGGTCGCAGCCGTGCTCGCGGGACCGGCCGTCGCGTTGCTCGTGTATCGTCGGGTATCGCCGTGGCTGGGCGGCGTGAGCGGTGACGTACTCGGGGCGACCAACGAACTCGGGCGAGCCGTCGCGCTCCACGTGGGGGTGGTCGTGTGGGCGTTCGGGTGAGCGTGGACACGGTGCGTGCACTGCGTGCGTCACCGAGCGTCGGTGCGACGGCACCACGGCACCGACGACGCACCGACCGATGACGGACACCGCAAACGCGGCTGCACACGCATCGAGCCGTCCTGTGATGCCGGCAGTCCTCCTCTGTGGCGGGCGGGGGACCCGGCTCGACGAGGACCGGGAGAAGCCACTCGTTCCGGTCGACGGTCGACCGATGGTCGGACGGGTGCTCGACGCGCTCGCCGACGCGCGCGTCACACGGGTCGTCGCAGTCGTCTCGCCGCACACACCGGAGACCGCCGACCGACTCCGCGGCGAACTCACCGAGGCGGCTGCCGTTTCCTGTACCGTGCTCGACGGACGCGGTGACGGCTACGTGACGGACCTCAACCGTGGCCTCGACGCGGTCGGCAAGCCGGCGGTTACGGTCGCCGCCGACCTCCCGCTGCTCCGTGGTTCCGACGTCGACGCGGCGATCGACGCCGCGATGAGGCCAGATACCGGCGGCGACGCATGCGCGTCGGGAGACGCGCGAGCCGACACCGAGGGGGGCTTCTCGGCACGGTCCGTAACGGTCTGTGTACCAGCAGCACAGAAGCGCAAATTGGGCGTAAGCGTCGACACGGCGTTCGAGCACGAGGACGGGACGCTCGCGCCGAGCGGGCTCAACGTCGTCGGAGACGACCCCGATCGGATCCTCGTGAGCGAGAGTCGGTCGCTCGCGATCAACGTCAATCGGCCGCGAGACCGCGCAGTCGCTCGTGCAGTCGCCGCGGAGCACGCCGAGTTGCGGTGATGGACGTTCGAACACAGTCGATCGTCGTCGCATGTTTCGGCGAACGTGGTAACAAACGGAGAGATTTTCATGCAGCGGCCGCACGAGAAGTGTATGGACACCACTGCGCTCGACGAGGTCGACTGCGTGGCACACGGGGGGACCACCGATCCCCACGTAGTCGACTTCAGCGCGAACACCAACCCGCGGTCACCGCCCGGGGTGGCGGGCGTGTACGAGTCTGCACTCGCGGCGGCGCGCCGGTACCCCTGTGACGGGTACACGGACTTCCGGACGGCCGCCGCGGAGTACGTCGGGTGTGACCCGAAGGCGGTGATACCGACCGCGGGGGCGACGGCCGGGATGCGGCTCCTCTTTTCGATTCTCGTCGGGTCGGGCGACTCCGTCGCCGTCCCCGTCCCGTCGTTCGGCGAGTACGAACGCGAGGTTCGGCTCCAGGGCGGCACCCCGGTTCGGGTCGCTCACGACGCGATCCTCGAGGTCGACCCGACCGACCACGCGGCCGTCGTGGTCTGTACGCCGAACAACCCGACCGGCGAGCTCCCGCCACGTCGGGGGCTCGAGCGGCTCGCCGAGCGGTGTCGCGACGCCGACACCACGCTGCTCGTGGACGAGGCGTTCCTCGATTACACGCCGCAGGCGTCGCTCGCGGGCGAGCCCGGCGTCGTCGTCGCGCGGTCGCTCACGAAGGTGTTCGGGCTCCCGGGCATTCGTGCCGGCTTCCTCGTCGCCACCGGCCGGCTCCGGGATCGGCTCGACACCGCACGCATCTCGTGGGGGCTCTCGACGGTCGCCGCCGAGGTGAGTACGCACTGTCTCAAGCGGACTGCGTTCGTCGAACGCACCCGCGAGCGGGTCGCCACGGAACGCGAACGAATCCGCGAGCGTCTCGAGACGCGCTGGGAGGTGTACCCGTCTCGGGCGCCATTCTTACTCGTCGATGCCGGCGAGGAGGACGTCGACGAGATCCTCTCGACCGCGAGAGAGCGCGGGGTCGCACTGCGTGACGCCCGCACCTTTCCGGGGCTCGACGACCACCTGCGAACCGCCGTCCGCGGTCCCGGAGACAACGACGTCCTGCTCGAGGCGCTCGGCGTGTGACGGCCGCAGACGACCCCGCCGGCCCGGACGGCGAGTTTCAGGCGGCAGTCGCCGACGGCGTCTGTCGGTTCTGGCGGCCACACCGGTCGACGCGGTTCCTCTCGACCGGCTTCGACGGCGGCGAGTGCGTCGCGAGCGCGGCGTACAACCTGACCGTTCCAGCGGGATGGGGTGACGACGGCCGCCGCGACCTGCGGGCCTACGTCTCGAAGCGAGTGGCGGCGGCCGGATTCGACGACGACGGCGTGCGGACGGACGAGTTGACGCAGACGGACGAGTCACCGGCGTTGCTCACCGGGGTCGACCAGCGGCACGCACGGGTGGCGCGGCTCGACGGTGCGACCGTCCTCGCGACCGCCGGCGTCTCGAATCCCGCGGCACTCCCGGTTCCACCGGTCCCGGCGGACGACCCCTCGACGGCCGAAGGACGCGACGAGCGGGGCCGACGCTCGGAGGACCGAGCCGAACGAGACCGACCGGTAGATCGACAAGTAGATGGGACGGTCAACCTGCTCGTCGGCGTCGACCGCCCGCTCGGACCCGGCGCGCTCGCCAACCTCGTGTCGGTCGTCGCGGAGGCGAAGGCGGCGACGCTGCTCGCGACGGTCGGCGTGCCCGGGACGACGAGCGACGCCGTCGTCGTCGGCTGTCCGCCGACCGACGCACCCAGGGGTCGGCCGGCAGCACCGTTTTCCGGGTCGGCGACGCCGGTCGGGGCGGCAGTCCGGGCCTGTGTGCGCGACGCCCTTCGCGTGTCGCTTCGCTCACGATACGGACCGGACGTCGGCGACGCCCCATCGTCGGTCGCGGCCGCCGAGTACGGCGTCTCGACCGAGCGCACGGCAGCCGTGTCGGTCCCCACGGAGCGCTAGTCTTCATCCGTCCACGACGTCGCGACACGGCCCTCGGCGACTAACTTCTCGAGGTGGGCGCGAACGGTCCCCCGTGCGAGGTCGGCCACACCCGAGAGGTCGCGGTCGTACGCGGCGTCGAGGACGGCGTCGACGTCGCTCGCACCGGCGTCGACCGCCCGGAGCACGCGTCGTTCGCGGTCGAGTCGGTGCTCGGCGAGCCGTCGGCACGTCACGGCCGGATCGTCGACGACCGGCCCGTGTGCCGGATACAGTCGGTCGACGACCCCATCGCGAACGCGGTCGAGGCTGTCCAGATACGCGGCGAGATCACCGTCGGGCGCGGCGACCGCGACGCTCCCCTCGGCGACGACGAGATCGCCGACGATCCCCACGGTCCGGTCGGGTCCGTCCGTCACGAAGACGAGGTGGTCCGGCGCGTGTCCCGGCGTCGCCCAGACGCGAACGTCGGTCGAGCCGACCGTGTCGCCGTCGGCGATCGTCTCGTCGGGGTCGACGCCGGTCGCTTCGCGGAAGCGGTCGACGTGGTCTGCGTGCGCGTACACGGTCGCACCGGTCAGTGACGCGTACGCGGCGACCGCGCCGACGTGGTCGGGGTGGGCGTGTGTCACGGCGATCGCCGTCACCGGGGAGCCGTCTGCGGCCGCCGTAGCCACCGCTTCGTCGAGTGCGTCGGTTCGTGTCGCCGGATCGACGAGGAGTCCGTCGACGAGGTGTGCACTCGTGGTGCCGCTCGGGGCGCGGGTCTCCACCGGGAGCGGAACACGGGTGACGTGTGCGGCCTCGTCTGCAACCGGGTCGGGTTCGTCGTGTGACATCGTGTGAGGGGTCGCAGTTCGTGTCTGCCGTGAACGCTGTCAGTCACCACGACCCAGCGAGGACCGCGTGCCGGGACCCGGGCCGGAGCCGCTTCGGTCAGACCCTGGGATCGCGGCCAGCGAGTCACCGGCCACCGCGAACCGCGAGAGGTCGGCGACGCCGTCGTCGACGGCCTCGACGGTCTCGTACGGGCGGCCGACGACGACGTCGCCGGCGCGGCTCCGGGTGATCCCCGGAATCGCGGTCAACTCGTCCATCGACGCCGCGTTGACGTCGAGCGGGTATGGCACACCGGTGACCGAGCGGTAGCCGTGGTCAGTGACCGCGACGTCGATGACGGTGCCGAGCTCGCGCTCGCCCGGAACCGCCACGAGCAGGGCGTACGTCCCGAGCTGTCGACCGAACGTCTTCCCGTCCTGGTGGTACTCCAGGTGGACGTCGGGGAGGATCGTTCCCGGCGGGACGACGCGGTCGAGCATCGGGTTGTCGACGGTCTCACGAATCTCGCGTTTGTACGCCTGGAACTGGTCGCGGTGGGCCGTCGCGATCTCCGCGCCGGTCTCTGCCATCTCCGTGCCCGCGAACGCCATCACCTGCCGGACGTTGATCCGTCGGAGCATGAGCCCCTCGTCGTAGACGGACTGGAGGAAGCGCTTGTTGTGTTCGTACGTCTCGGGCCGCTCGCCTTTGAGGCCATGAACGAGGTTGATGCCGGGCAGGAGCTTCGGAAGCCGCGGCGAGGCGTCGGGGCCGGTCGAGGGGCCGTAGCGGCGGTCGGGGTCGGGACCGGAGACGCCACCGGGCTCGCTCGCTGGCGGGTCTCCCGGCCGCCAGCCACCCTCCTCGTTGACGACGCGAACGGCCGCCAGACACTCCTCGGCGGTGACGAGCAGGTCGTTCTGGGCTTTGACGACCGGGTCCGCCGACTCGAGCCCGAAGGCGGCCGTGTCGCCCGGGGTGTTGTGTTCGGCGATGATGCGGATCGCCTCGCGAGAGGCGTCCGGGTACTCGGTGATCGTCACCGGATTCATGTTGTCGAGGTGGAGCGTCTCGAGGTCGGGTGCGACCCGGCGGATTCCCCCGTAGAGGTCGCGGAGCGCGTCGGGATTGGGGGCTTCGCCGTCGCCGCCGAACGCGAGGATGTCGGCCTGCCGCCCGAGCCGAAAGTGGCGCACGCCGCGGTTGGAGAGGGCGTCGACCTCGTCGACGACTGCGCCGGCCGTCCGAAACGACGGGTTCCCGTAGAGCGGCTCCGTACAGAACGAACAGCGGTACGCACACCCCCGGGCGGTCTCCAGCTCACAGATGAGGTAGTCCGGGTGGTTCGGGTGCTGTTCGACGACGAACGCGCCGAGTGACGCCCAGCGGTCGGCTTCTTCGGTGTCGCGCATACGGTCACCGAACCCCTCGAGTCCGTTCGCGACTAGGTCGTGGGCGGCCGCCTCGACGTCGCCTTTCGCAACGAAGTCGTAGTCGAGGTCGTCGCGCTCCATCTCCTGTGCGCCGGCGTTCTCCTCGCCGACGCCGAACCGGACGGGACCGCCGAGGAGGGTCGTGCCGTCCGCGGTCCACGCGAGGTCGCGCACCTCGTCGGGCTCTGCGGGCGTCCCACCGACGTACTTCCCTGGGACCGTCATGCCGCCGACGTAGACGACGAGGTCGGCGTCTGCGACGTCCGCACGCGTCTGACGGTCCGCGCGAAGCTCGTCGATCGTGTGATACGTGATCGCCGACTCGGGGACGCCCGCGTCGACGAGCGCGCCGGCCGTGTACCGCGGGTACGTCGAGAGGTACGGCGGCACCCCGAAGTGTGCCGGTTCGTCGACGTAGCCGTCGACGATCGTGACGGAGATGTCAGCCGGGGAAGTCATGTTGACACCACGTACGCCGTGGAGGCCAAAAACGCGTGCGGAACGGCGGCGCGGCGCTGTTCGGCCGAGGCGGTGAGGCGAGGACGCTCAGTAGTGGATGAACCCCTCGCTCGGCGGGGCACGGTGGTCGGCGGTGGGCCGGTCACCGCGGACCCAGGCCGCGGCCGCCCACGCGGCGAGGAGACTGTCGAGTGCGTCTCCGCCGGCGTCGTCGGCGACCACGGAGCGAATCGCCGTGGCGGTCGGGTGGGGGTCGACGGCGACCGCGTCGTTCGCGAGGACCTGATCGAGCACGGCGCGTCGAAACGCCGGGTCGTCGTGGGCGTCTTTGTACGTCGTCGAGCGGACCGCGAGCCGCGACCCGAGCACGGCGGCGGGATACGTCTCGAGGAGCACCCGGTCGGCCGTCGCCGCACCCGGCTGGAACGGCCACGCGGCGGCCGTCTCCGAGCGGACGAGCGGCACGAGGAGGTCCCGGAGGGCGTGATAGGTGATCCGAAAGACGAATCGGTTGTACGGACAGAGGCCGTCGAACCGCTCGTCACACCGTCGTCGAATCTCCTTGCGGTCGCCACCGGTGGCGCGCTTCGTCAATCGGTGACACGTCGTTTGAAAATCGTCTGCGTCCGAGAATGTGTCCGGAACGGTCTCGAGGAACGCCCGCCAGTCGGACTCGGCGACGATCGGCTCGGGCAGTGAGAACGGCGCGTCGAGCCCCACGACAGCCGGCGGCTCGGCCTCGGCTATCGTCCGGCGGAGCGCGTCGAACACGGCGTCCCGACTCCGTGGCTCGCTCGGTAGCGTCCGTGCCGGAACCGGCTGATCGAGGGCGACCGCTCCGTCGGTGACGGTCGCCCGCGTGATCCACGTCTTCCGGTGGGCGGCCGACGCCGACGCGCTGAGGTCGACGCCGAGCACCGTGACGGGGGCCTCGACCGACACGTCGTGAGGGGACGGACCGTCGTCGGCCGACGCGTCGCCGGCCGTCGGGTCGTGTGGCACATTCGATCGAGTGCTGCCACGCCGTTTAAGCCCTCGCCCGCACTACGTCCGCGCATGCCAGCGACGATGGAGGTCAAGTGCGTCGACGACGACTGCGAACTCGACATGTTCGAGAACCACTACACGTACGACGTCCCCGACGAGCACGCGGTGGACGACCTCTCGTGTCCGTACTGTGGCGGGGCCGAGCTGGTCGAAATCGAGGTGTGATCACGTGTCACAGATCGTCGAAGCCGGCCGTACCGTCGTACACCGAGCGCTCGACCGAGCGGGACGCGGCTGGAGCAAGCTACAGGAGCGCCGACCGCTCTCGGTCGACGTCCTCGAGAGCGACGACGCCTACCTCGTCGTCTTCGACGCCCCCGGCGTCCGCGGCGAGGACGTCAACGTGCGGTTTCGCGACCACACCGTCGAGGTCCAGCTCGACCGCTTCCGTGACTTCTACGAAGACGCCGAGCTGGTGTTCCCCGGCCGCGGGCTCGAACTCACCGGAACCGCGACGCTCCCCGAAGACGCCGACGTGACCCCGCGTGGAGCGACCGCGACGGTCACCACCTACGGTACGCTCGAGGTCGAGATCCCCAAAGACGACGCGGTCGAGTCGGTCGACGTCGTCGAAGCGGACGACGCGGACGACGGCCACTGACGGGGTGCGCTGCACGCACGCGTCAGGCCGCGCGCGCCGCTCGTCCGCCACGCGCGTGTCGACACCGAGCGACGCACACCGATCCGGGTGACACGCGTGTCCCCGCCCCGACTATACGTCTCCAGGCCGTCGATAGAGTATGAACCAACTCGTCGACGGCGAGTGGCGAACAGACACCTTCGAGGCGACCGACGAGACGGGGGCCTTCGACCGGCAGACGACCACCTTCCGGAACTGGATCGCCGGCAGCGACGTCCCCGATCACGTCGACGCCGACCCCGACGACCGCTTCCAGCCGGAGGCGGGTCGGTACCACCTCTACGTCTCGTACGCCTGTCCGTGGGCACACCGGACGCTCCTCGCGCGGTCGCTGCTCGGACTCGAGGACGCGATCGGCGTGAGCGTCGTCGACCCCTGGCGCGGCGCGGACGGCTGGCAGTTCACGCCCGACAAGCCCGGCTGTACCGTCGACCACCTCCACGGGAGCGACACCCTCCGCGAGCGGTACGTCGCCGCCGACCCGGACGCGACCTGTCGGGTGACCGTCCCCGTGCTCTGGGACACCGTCGAGGAGACCATCGTCAACAACGAGTCGCGCGAGATCCTCCGGATGCTCACGACCGCCTTCGACGACCTCGGAGACGACGTCTCGCTGCTGCCAGACGACCCGGCGGTCCGCGACCGGGTCGACGAGGTCATCACCGACATCTACGAACCGATCAACAACGGCGTCTACCGCGCCGGCTTCGCGACCAGCCAGGCTGCCTACGACGAGGCGATAGCCGACCTCTTTGCCGCGCTCGACCGGTGGAATGACCACCTCGCAGACCAGCGCTACCTCGTCGGCGACACCCTGACCGAAGCCGACCTCTGTCTGTTCACGACGCTCGTCCGGTTCGACCAGGTGTACCACACCCACTTCATGTGTAACCGGAAACAGATCCACGAGTACGAGCACCTGTGGCCGTACACCCGCGACCTGTACCAGACGCCGGGCGTCGCCGAGACGGTCGAGATGGCTCACATCAAAGAACACTACTACACGACCCACCCCGACGTGACGCCGACCGGGATCGTCGCGCGTGGACCGGATCTCGACTGGGAAGCCCCACACGACCGTGACCGGCTAGGCGGTGAGACCCCGGTAGCCGCAGACGACTGAGTCGATCGAGTGACTCGGGAGACCGCGTCGGTAGCGTGGCCGCGAAACCACGGGCACCCGCTATCGGTCGGTGACGCCCGCGGCGTCCATCTCGGCGACCTCCATCTCGAGCCACTCGCGGAGCCACCGGACGCGCTTGAGCCGCTGGTGTGCGATGCTCTCTGCGGTGTCCGAGACGACCCGGTCGACGTGGTCGCGGCCGCGCTCGAGCACCCGGTCGACCATCTTCGCGGCGTCCATGTGCGTTCGGGATTCGTACCCCATGCGCAACAACATCAACACAGCGCCGTTCGCACCGACTTTGTCGAGCACGTCGGCCTCCATCAGACACCGGCTCTCGAGGGGGACGTCAGCGAGGTCGCCGGTGTACGAGTGGTCGACGACCGCGCCCGCCACCTCCTCGATGAACGACTCGGGGTACGCCCCACGGCTCTGGAGGTACTCCCGGGCGACCCGGGCACCGGCCTCGGCGTGGACGTCCTGGTCGGCTTCGAGCTTCGCGACGTCGTGGAACACGGCGGCGACCCGGACCACGTCGACGTCGGCCCCCTCGGCGTCGGCGATCTCCTCGGCGAGGTCGACCACGTTGAGGATGTGGTTGAACCGGTACGCGGCCGAGTGCCAGGGGTACCACCGCATCCGACCGCCGTCGTCTTCGGCTTCGACGCTGGCGGCGAGGTAGTCCCGCACGAACTGTTTCATCTCCGTGAAGTCCGCATCGGTGACCTCCGTCTGCTTAATTTCGACGCCCACACAGACCACCCCGGGCGAGAGACTCGTGATTCATTACGCTACTGGACGGGCGTTTCGTTCTTAGGCGTTACGACGCCCGCCGTCGGGCGGCAGACGGCGGACGGCACCCGGATCGTCACGCGAGCCGCGACCGGCAGCACCCCCGAGAGGTATAGGTGTGCCGACCGAGTAGCGCTGCCGTGACCGACCAGCGCTACCTCACCGACGACACGGTCGCGACGTTCGAGGCGACCGTCGAGCGAACCCTCGACGACCGACTCGTCCTCGACGGCACCCACTTCTACCCGACCGGCGGCGGACAGCCACACGACACCGGCACGCTGGTCGTCGCCGACGACCCCGATCGACGGTTCCGCGTCGTCGACGTCGAAAAGCAAGATGCCGTGTATCATACGGTCGAGCCGGCCGGCGGAGACGCCGACGCGACGGCGGCGGACCCCGACGACACGTCGACGCTTCCCGCACCGGGCACGGCCGTCGTGGGGACGATCGACTGGGAGCGACGACGGGCACACTCGCGGTACCACACCGCCCAGCACCTGCTGTCGGCGGTGTTGCTCGAGGCCTTCGACGCCCCGACGACCGGAAACGCGCTCTACACGGACCACGCCCACCTCGATGCCGCCTACGACCGGTTCGACGCCGCCGACCTCGAACGAATCGAGGCGAGACTCAACGAACTCGTCGACGCCGACCTCCCGGTCGAGCGCTACACGTTGGACCGCGCGGCGGCGGAGACGACGCTCGACACCGAGCGGACGCGGATTCACCTCCTTCCTGACTCCATCACCGAGCTTCGCATCGTCGAGATAGGGGGGACTGGCGGCACAGAACCGTACGACCGCACCGCGTGTGCGGGCACGCATGTCGAGACGACCGGCGAGATTGGCGAGGTGGTCGTCACCGGTCGAGAGACAAAAGGATCTGACGAAGAGCGGATTCGCTTCGCGCTCACAGCCCACAGAAAAGCGCCCTGAGCCGGCGGGTGCGGTCTGCAGAACGCAGATCCGGTCTGGGCGGTGCCGCCGGGCGACACGACGGATCCCGCCGCTTATGTATCGTGCGGGGTTGTGACCGCCATGAAGTTCTGCGACGAGTGCGGATCGATGATGAAGTCGGGCGAGGGCGAAGACCACTGGGTCTGTACGGCGTGCGGCTACGAGGTCGGTCGCGACGACGACGACGAGGCCGTCTGGACGACGGAGTCGCAGGTCGAATCCGAGGTCGTCGACGTCAGCGACGCCGAAGACAAGGGGCTCCCGACGACGACCGCGCAGTGTCCCGAGTGTGACAACGACCGGGCGTACTGGTACATGCAACAGATCCGCTCGGCAGACGAGTCCGAGACCCGGTTTTTCGTCTGTACCGCCTGCGAGCACAAGTGGCGCGAAGACGACCACTGAGCGGGTCGCCGAACGCGGACGCCGGGTGCGTCGAGCGAAGACGACGAGACCGTCACGAGTGTGCTCACCCCGGTGTTTAATCCGCCTGCGCGGGACGTATCACGTATGGACCCGCCGGTCGTTCCCGCCGATCGGCTCGACGACTGGCACCGCGTCGAGCACACCACAGAGCGGCCGTTTGCCGCCGGTCCGGTGTCGGTCGCGGCGACGACGGTCCGGTACGAACGACCGGCCGAGCAGCCGCCCGCGCCGTTCTTTTTCGCGAGTCGACTGGCGATTCGACCCGAGACATCGCCGAACCGGGCGCTCACGCGGCTCGTCGAGCGTCGCGCACGCGCCGGATTTCGTGACCGTCTCGCGGACCGCGACATCGAGGGGGTCGAGTCGCACGGTGAGCGACGGATCGGCATCAAGGATCCGGCCGCCTCGCGCGCGACGCTCGTGACCTACCGCGGACAGGCCGTGATCGAGCCGGTCGAGGACGCACCCAGTGAGACGGGTACGAGCACGCCCGGGCGCGTCCCCGTCGAGGCCCTGCTCGCCGTGTGGACGGCCGACGACTACCTGCTCGCGGGAGGCGGTTATCCGCTCGACGACGGAGCCGAGGAGGCGCGTCGAACGCTGCTGAGACTCGTCCGTCGCGTGCGAGGCTAGCGTCGACACGGGACAGCGTCGGCGGCGCTTCCCACCGGCGGACCGTCGCCCCGGTACGTGGCCGTGTCGAGTGCGCCAGCGAACATCGGGAGCCGGAACTCGTAGGTGTACAGGAGGTCGAACGCGGCGAACGGGTTCGCGCCCGCCGCGAGGATCCCCGGCGCGTCGAGGCGGACGCCGGCCGCGAGCGTCACGATCCGTGCTCGGTCGAGGCTGCCGGCGAGTTCGACGCCCACCTCGTCGCCAGCGCCTGGATCCGTGAGGACCGACGCGTGGACCGCCGCGTCGATCTGTGCCGAGCCGTTCCCGATCGCGAGCGGGTACCCGTCGCCGGTGAAACACCGCGTGATCGGACCGACGTCGCGGGCGGGTGACCCAGCGGGTGACGGGTCGATCGAGTCGCCGGCGAGCAGGTCGTTGGTCGACCCGTCATCGACGACCTGCTCGCCGACGACCACGCCCGACCCCACCGCGGCGGCGAGACAGCAGACGCTCACGAGAACGACGACGAGCGTCGACCGACCGCGCCGCGTCGACGGTCCGTCCATGGTCGCGTCGACGTGACGTGCGGGATAAACCCCGCCGGACCAGGTATCAGCACTGAGAAGTGGGACGCGACTCGTCAGTCGGTGAGCGGCGACTCGTCGGCCAAGAGGTCGGTGTCGAACGACCCGCCGCGTTCGAAGAGCCCCTGTACCAGCAGCTCTGCGGTCGCCATGTTCGTTGCGACGGGGACGTCTTTGACGTCACAGACGCGCAAGAGCGCGGAGATGTCGGGCTCGTGCGGCTGGGCCGTGAGCGGGTCACGGAGGAAGATCAGGCCGTCGACGTCGCCGTCGGCCACCATGGCACCGATCTGGAGGTCACCGCCGAGCGGTCCAGAGGCCTGTGGCGTCACCGACAGCGACGTCTCGTCGGCGATCCGACCGCCGGTGGTGCCGGTCGTCACCAGCTCGTGGTCTGTGAGGACGTCCGCGTGGGTGCTCGCGAACGCGACCATCTCGTCTTTCAGTTCGTCGTGCGCGATGAGCGCGATGCGCATGTACTGTCGCTCTCTCGGTGGGGGCTTAAGCGCTCTCGTCGCGTCGAGTCACTTGAACCGGAACGTCTCCAGGTTCTTCGGGGCGAACGTCCGCATGTTGTAGTCGTGGTACAGCGCCGACGAGAGGTCCTGAACGGAGCGCTCGTCGCCGTGGACACAGAGCACCTTCTCTGGGCGCGGGTTCATCGTCTTCACGAAGTTCTCGAGGCCCTGGCGGTCGGCGTGTCCGGAGAAGCCGTCGACGGTCTCGACGCCCATCTCCAACGAGAGGGTGTCGCCGCGGCCGCCGTTGCCCCAGTCCGAGACGGGTATCTCGTCCCAGCCGTTCTGGATGCGTCGACCGAGCGTCCCCTGCGCCTGGTAGCCGACGAAGACGAGCGTCGAGTCCGGGTCGGGACCGAGGTGGCGGAGCCACGACATGATCGGGCCGCCCTCGACCATCCCGGACGTCGAGAGCACGATACACTGGTCGCCGTCGGCGACGTCCTGGCGCTCGTCTTCGCCGCCGTCGATGTGGTTGAACTCCTCGGCGAGGAAGGGGTTCGCGTCCTCGTGAAAGATGCGGTCGCGGAGGTCGTCGCGCAGGTACTCCGGATACGTGGTGTGGATCGCGGTCGCCTCCCAGATCATGCCGTCGAGGTGGACCGGCATCGACGGGATGTCGCCCTCGCGCATCGCCTCCTCCAAGACGAGCATGATCTCCTGTGAGCGTCCAACCGCGAACGCTGGAATGACCACCTTCCCACCGTCTTCGTACGTCTCGTTGATGACCCGCTTCAGCGCACGCTCGGAGTCCGCCTGGTCGGTCTGATAGTCGTTACGGCCGCCGTACGTCGACTCCAACACCAGCGTCTCGACCCGCGGGAAGTCGTTGACCGCGCCGTTGAACAGCCGGGTGTCCTCGTAGTGGATGTCGCCGGAGAAGGCGACGTTGTAGAGCCCGTCGCCGATGTGGAAGTGGGTCACCGCGGAGCCGAGGATGTGGCCCGCGTTGTGGAAGGTGATCTTGACGTCTGGCGCGATGTCGGTGACGTCACCGAACTCGAGCGGGATGGTGTGTTTGATCGTCTCTCGAACCTGTTCGGACTCGTACGGCGGCGTCCGTCCCTCCTTGGCGGCGACGTCGAGGTAGTCGAGTTGGAGCAGCCCCATGAGGTCACGGGTCGGCTCCGTCGTGTAGACGGGGCCGTCGTAGCCGTACTTGTACAACAGTGGGAGCAGCGCCGAGTGGTCGAGGTGTGCGTGGGTCAACACCACCGCGTCGATGGTCGCGGCACCGGTCCCGAGCCCCTCGGGCACCTGCAGGTACGGAACCTCGCCCTCCGCGCCCGGCTTGTCGCCGCAGTCGATGAGGATCCGGGTCTCCGGCGTCGAGAGCACGAACGCGGCGCGTCCGACCTCCCGACAGCAGCCGAGCGTCGTGATCCTGACCCACTCGTCGTCCGCGAGCTCCTCGCGGTGGATCTGTCTCCCGACGCGCTCGAGGATGTCGCGGCGCTCGTCGCGCTCGTTCTTTAGGAAGCCGCGGACGTTCGAGACGGTCGACGACTCGATGGGTGGCGTCCGCACCACCTCTGGCGTCCACCCCACCTCCTGGGTGATCTCACGGAGCGTCGACCCTCGTCTCCCGATCACCATCCCGGGCTTCTGTGCTTCGATCACTACCTCACCGGTGTCCTCGTGAAAATCGAGGTCCGTCACGCCGGCTGCCTCGGGGATCACCTCACGGACCTCCGCTTCCGCCCGGTCGGGCGAAGAGAGCACGGACGGGTCGGGACGGACCGTGATTCGTTTCCGGAGTTTGGAGGCGAGTCGGCGTATCAGATCACCGTCGCCGGCGAACTCCTTGGGGTCGCGGGTGTACACGACCAGTTCTGGGCCCTCGTACTTTACGTCCGTGACCTGGACGTCGCTCGGGACCTCCTGTTCTATCGTCGACTTCAGATTCTCGAGTTGCGTATCGACTTGGCTCATAGCTCGTCCGCGGGCCGTAAGGTGCCGTCGCCGTCTCGCCGCCGGGTACGCGACGCGTCCGAGTGCGTACGGGTGTCGGAAGACATCGGTGACGGACTCTCTGTATGTATCGATGCGGGAACAGCCAGCGAAAACCCGCTTGTATCCGAGTAGACCCCCGCCGTTATAAAACACTTCGCAAAACGGATATCCGTTCGCGGGCATCGAGACGCATGCGGATCACCCCGACGCTCGTCCGTGCAGAGCGCGACTGGCTACGCGAGCGCGCGCCGGTCGTCGTCCCGATACTGAACGAGACGCGCGACCGCCTCGCCCGGCGCTTCGACACGGAGGTGGCACACGTCGAGCCGGAGACGTACCGTCGCGAGGTCGACGCCGTCTTCGCGGACGGCGCGGTCGCGGTGAACGTGGCCGGCTACGTCAGACTGCTGCGCGACCTCGACGTCGAGAGAGACTACCCGGGCTTCGTCGTCGACGAGGTGCTCGGACGCGAGTTGGCCGCGACGATAGCTGGGGGGCAGCCGCTCTCGGTCCTCGCGGGGGCGACGTTTCACGTCGCCGATACGTTCGTCGACGACGACGCCACTGCGGCCGGTGCCGGCACCGCGGGTGCCGACGACCTCGACGCCGCGGTCGCCGCCGGATTTCAGACGCGGCTCCCCGGGTGGCCGTGGCGTGCGCGTGAGAGTCCGTTCGCGCTCGACCCACACGACGAACCCTAGCGACGTCGACCCGGCTACGACCGCCGCGCGTTTGACATCCTCCCACGGCTGAAGCCGTGGGATTCCTCCGGTGGGGATGTTGGCTATGCCGTCCCCACGGAGGCAAGTTTCCCGTCGTCGGTACTCCGGTTTGTGCGCTCCTCGTTGGGACTTGCCCTCTCGGGAGAGTGTGGTATCTCCGACCAGTTGTGGTCGTCCCACTTGAGGCGCACGGGCCGTGCCATCGACCCGACTTCTTTGCCAACCTGTCGTTCCAGGAACACCCGCGACGCGTCGAGATCGGCGTGGCCCTCGTAGCCACACGAACACCGGAACGCGTCGCCGTTTCGCTCTGTCTCGTCACGTTCGCCACACATCGGGCACTCTACCGTCGTGTACGCTTCTGACTCGGCTTCGACCGTGATGCCGTACTCCTCGGCGGTCGTGGCGAGACGGTCGATGAACGAGCGATACGCCCAGAACTGGTGCGTCTTCTCGTTCACCTCTGCTGACCAATGTTCCGACAGCACGTCGGTAAGGTCGCCCACGTACACTGTGGCAACGCCCTCGTCGTACAGTCTTTCCACCAGGTCACGTACGAGTGCGTCCTGTGCGTGGTCGCGTCGTCGCGTCCGCTTGCGGTACAGGCGTTGAATCCGGCGACTGATGTATCGGCCCTCGCGGAGTTTGGACTGCAGGCGGGCAATCTCTTCGGTGGTTTCGCGGAAGTTGGCGAACAGGTCACGTCCCTCGTAGAGGTACTGCTGGCCGGTCGTGGTGGTACAGGCGACGATGTTGTTTGCTCCGACATCCAAGGCAGCCGATTCCTCGGCTAGTGGTGAATCCCGTCGAGAATCAGGTACGGTGACAGGCTGAATGGCCCTGAACGTATCGTCCACCTCGTCGTAGTACAGTTCCAACCGGCCCTGTTCGCCCTCCCATTTTGGGTCGCCAGCGACTTCGAGGCGCAGTCGGTCATGGTAGCCAAACCCGTACTCGTCTTTGAGGTCTTGGCCGACGGGGATTTCGAGGCGGCTCCGTTCGCCGGTTTCGAGGGTGTACTGGTCGTTACGGATGTACGTTCTCAGCTTACGCCCCTCGTTCTCGTTGCCCCAGTACCCCGGCAGGCCGTTGGCTTCGCCCTTCTCTTTCAGGGAGAAGAACGACCGCCACGCTTCGCTGTTCTTGCGAATCACCTGTTGGGCGGTGGCGCTTCCGAGGACACCGACGTACTGCTTGCGGTAGTCTTCGGTGTCCCACACAGACGTGTCGATGTTGGGGTCGGTGAAGTTCTGGCGTCGCTCATAGGTAAGTTCGTTCCAGAGGCTGGCGGAGGCGTCCAATAGGTCGCGGAGCAGTTGCTCGTCCTCCGTGGTGAGCGGGCGCACTGCGAACGTATTGGTTCGCCTCACGACAATAGACATTTGTAGCTCTACGTCTAAATGTCTTTTGGACACAGCCGATGAGACCGAACATCGACATCTCGCACACGCTGAACGGGCGGGTGAAGGACTACGCCGAACGGCAAGATATTGGCCTCGAAGACGCCTATCAAGAGATTATCGAAGCGGGGTTGGAAGCGGTGGAACATCCTGACGAGTCGTAGCGCGTGGACTGGTGGGCGATGTTGTCGCTGACACCCACCCCTGAAGGGGGTGGGCTTGCGCTCGCCACGTGTCACGACCCGACACCCCACGTCGCTCCTCCACGGAGCGGCTCTCTGTGGGTGCGTCCCGGCCACAGATCGGTCACTCAGGAGGTGAGCTTTCGGAGGAAGTCGAATCCGCGGTCCCGAACCGAGTCGGGGAGGAACCGCGCGAGGACGCCGACCCGCGCGGGCGTCCCGGGTTGGACGCGAGCCGGCGGGTTGCGTGCGGCCGCGGCGTCGACGATCGCCTCGGCGACGACGACCGGGTCGACCGCACCCGGTCCATCGCCACCGATCGCCTGGGCGTCCTCGAAGAGCGCGTAGAAGTCGTCGTACGCCCCGGATCGCTCGACGCCGTCGGTCTCGTCTGGGTCAGCTTCCCGGCGCACTCGGTCGGAAAACTGCGTGCGAACCGGCCCCGGCTCGACGACGACGACGTCGACGCCGAACTCCCGCACCTCGTTTCGAAGGGCGTCCGAGAGCGCCTCAAGGGCGAACTTCGAGCTCGAGTAGACCCCGCCGCCGGGAACGGCGACCCGACCGGCGACCGACGAGACGTTCACGATGGTGCCGTCGCCCTCGCGCCGCATCGCGGGCAGGGCCGCGCGGATCAACCGATGGGGACCGTAGACGTTCACGGCGAACTGGTCGTGAACCCCCTCGGGGGTGACGTCCTCGACGGGGCCGAACTGGCCGTAGCCGGCGTTGTTCACCAGCGCGTCAATCGTGCCCGTTTCATCGAGCACCCGGGTGACGACGCGGTCGACGTCCTCCGGGTCGGTGACGTCGAGCGTCGCCAGCTCACAGCCCGCCTCGCCGAGCGTCTGTACGTCGGCCGGCCGCCGTGCGGTAGCGTACACCGTCCACCCTTCTTCGAGGAACGTCTCCGCCGTCGCACGACCGATACCCGACGAACAGCCGGTGATGAGTGCCGTCTGCTGCACGGTCGACTCGTCGCGGGCCGTCGGGATAACTCTCCCGAAGACGCAGGTGGCGTGCGGTCACTCGTCTGGCGCACGGTCGCTCGTACGGCGAGCACTGACTCGTGTGACGTTCGATTATCCGTCGCGCGGGGTGAACGATCGCAGCGACTCGCTGCGGACGCCCATGGCTCTGGAGTCGGGTGCCGTGCGCTCGAATCCCCACCGCCCGTAGAAGCCGTCGACGTCGGCGAGCAGGTCGACGTAGGCGCCGTCTGGAGCAGTCGCTCGTATCCATCGAACCACGGCGTCGACCATCGCGGTGCCGATCCCCCGTCCTTGGTGTGGCTCGGCGACCGCGGTGTCGACGAGGTGGAAGTTCGCGCCGCCGTCGCCGACGACACGCGCCATCCCGACCGCCGTCTCCGTGTCCGTCTCGACGACGTGAACGCCGAAGAGCGTGTTCGGGAGGCCGCGTTCGGCCGCCTCGCGGGACCGCTCGCTCATCCCGGCTGCGCGTCTGAGCCGACAGAAGGCGTCGGCCGTCGGCGGGGACGGCCGGAGTCGGTAGCCGTCTGGCAACAGCGCGGACGGCTTAGCCGTCGGATCGGGTTCAGTCATGTGACGCCACGTCCGCGGAGAAGCCTGGTCGTTTCGATCGTGGGGGCGCGACGCGACTATTCGACGTCGCCGGCGTCGTCCGCGTCGGACTCGTCGTCCGGCTCGGCGAGCAGGTCGTGGTCGGCGAGGATCGTCTCGAGTTCGTCGGCCGGCACCTCACGGTACTGCTCGTCGTCGACCGTGATCGTCGCGACGCCGACGCCGTCGGGCTCCATCCCCTCGTCCGTCGTCTCCGCGAGGGTGTCGAGTGCGAGTGCGACCGCCTCGTCCGTCGAGATGTCGGGCTCGTACTCGGCCTCGAGGTAGTCGCGGAGGTCGCTCCGGTTCGACCCGATAGAGAGCGCCTGCCACTCGTAGGGCGTCCCGGAGGGGTCCGTCTCGAAGAGGCGCGGGTCGCCGTCTTCGACGCCGCCGACGATCAGCGCGACCCCGAAGGGACGGGCGCCGCCGATCTGGGTGTACTGCTGGATGTGGTCGGTGATCGTCTTCGTGAGCGTCTCGATGCCGATCGCCTCGCCGTATCGCAGCCGATTGACCTGTGCCTGTCGGCGGGCGAAGTCGATGAGCTGTCGCGCGTCGGCGACGTGGCCCGCGCTGGCGACACCGACGTGGTCGTCCGCCTTGTGGAGCTTCTCGATGCTCTCGGGCTCCATGAGCGGGGAGCGGGCGCGCTTGTCGGCCGCGAGGACGACGCCATCTGCCGCCCTGATGCCGACGCTCGCGGTGCCGCGCTTGACGGCCTCACGCGCGTACTCGACCTGGTAGAGTCGGCCGTCGGGAGAGAAGATGGTGATGCCACGGTCGTACGCCTGCTGTTGGGATTGTCCCTGCATGATATCACTCGATGTCGAACGCGGTCGCGCCGACGGAACCCGACTCGGTCTGCACGTCACACGCGTCTCCACGCACGACGGCGGGCCGCTCGGCGCCCCCGAACGCGACGTCTCGCTGTGTTAAACTGGCGGCCGCGCGACCCATATATCTTTCTTCACAGGCTCGCACCGTCCCCGAGATTCCGCGAACGTGGATACCGACTGGGTCGCCGTCGACGGCACGCACACAGGCGATTGCGGCGCGAGCGGACTCGGTGTGGTCCCGTCGAACGCGAACGACCGCCTCGCCTGTACCCTCCGAAAAACGAAACGAAAGGAGTGTCAGCCCGGCGTCTGCGCTCCCCGGGTCACCGAGCAGGTTCCCCGCACTGTACCAGATCGCCCGCTGGAACGCCCGGCGGCCGAAGTCGGCGTCAGGCCACGCCTCGATCCCCACCGCGAGATAGCGCCACCGCGGCCGGAGGTGCTTCGGGAGGTGTTTCACAGGTCGCCGTCCGGCTGGTCGTCGTCGCCGAGTCGTTCGGCGACGATCACGCCCACCTGGTCGTGGACGCGCTCGACGTCGACCACCGCGAACCCCTCGTCGGTGAACGCCTCGACGAGCGTGCCGACCGTCGCCGGGTCGTCGACGTCGGGGCTGTAGAAGGGCTCGTTCGGGTCGGGGCCCGCGAAGAACATCACGTCGCCGAGGACAATTCGGCGCGCGCCCGTCTCGGCCATCGTCGCGATCGCCTCGCGCTTTTCGTCGTCATCGAGGTGGTGGAGCGCGAAGTTCGACGTGACGACGTCGATCGGGCGGTCGTCGGGCGTCGTGAGGTTCGGCTCACGGAACCGGCCGTACGCGAACTCGACGTTGGTGATCCGCGCCGCCGAGGCCTTCCGGCGACCCTCCTCCATCATCCCCTCGCTCACGTCGCGCGCGAGGACGTAGTCGGCGTCGGGTGCGACCGCGAGTGCGATCGCCCCCGTGCCGGCACCGATGTCGGCGACCACGTCGTCGTCGGTCGGATCGGCGCGGGCGACGACGAGGGACGCACAGGCGTGGTACTCGTCGCTCTTCGAGTCGTCGTACGCGGCCGCTTTCTCCGTGAAGCGTGCCGCGTGCTCCTCAACGCTCCGTTTCATACCGGCCACGTCTGACGCCGGGCTCTATGAAACTCCCGGAGCGTCGGTGTCGATTTCGGGAGGCGATCGTCGCCCAGGCGGCCAGTCCGGCCTGGGTCCACTCGGGGTCGAACCCCGCCTCGGCGGCGACCGCGACGAGCTCCCGCGGCGCACGAAGCTCGAGGTGTGAGCGGGGGTTCGCGCTCACGACGTGCGGGGCGTCGTAGTGTGTCACGATCTCCCGAAGCTTGCGGAGGCTCGCGAGCGCGCGGACCCGCGAGCCACCCGTCGACCGGAGCACCGGCCCGAAGTCGAACTCCACGTGAACGCCGTTCTCGCGGGCGGCCTTCGCGAGGACGTGGTTGAAGTCGCCGCCGGCCGCGGTCGGGCGGGTCAACACGTCGATCCGCGGGGTTTCGACGGCGTACCGATTCAGCCGGTCGTCGCCGCCGACGACGCAGACGACCGTGTGACTCGAACGGGCGCTTCCGAGCGCACCAGAGACGCCGCCGGGGTCGTCAGCGTCGACCTCGACCGCGTCGACGACGTCGACGTCGTACCGATCGGCGACGGCGGTAGCGGTGGGCGGCCGGTCGGTGTCGGACGCGTCGTCAACGCCGGCTTCCGTCGCTGACGCCGGAGAGAGCGCCGAGCGGGTCCGAACGACGATCCCGTCGTACCCGTATCGGGCGGCGGTGGCCGCGTGGCGCGCGACGGTGGCGTCGCCGTCTGGGTGGGCGTGGACCGCCTCGTACATACGGCTCGGTTCGACGCCCCGCGGTATCGTCGTTGCGCTTTCGAGTGCCGGGGCACGACACGCGGCTCTCGGTCTCACTCCGACCGGGGATCCTCGGGGAGGAACCAGGCCGCGAACCCGCTCGGGTCGGACTGCACACTCGCCAGCCGACGCGAGCGGTCGACGACCGCCTTCGCGAGGGCGAACGAGAGGACGTACGCGAGCACGAGCGGGTCGACGCTCGCGGCCGGACCGAACGGGCCGGCGCCGGGGACGACGAGTTCGCCGCCGGCGATCGCGTCCCCGAGCAGGGCCGAGGCCACGAGGAGTCCGACGAACGCGACCGGGACCGCGAGGAGCCCGACGGCGACGTAGAAGACGACGACCCGCTGGGCGGCTTCGACGGTCATGTACGCCGACCACGCCTCGTACCGCCGGGGGAGAAAGAACGTTCGGCGGATCTCGGCTAGCTGGCCGAAACCGACCGCGACAGCCGCGAGCACTACGGAGGGCGTGGTCGCGACGGCGACCGGGTCGACGCCGAGCGCGTCGGCGATCGCGATCGCCCCGAAGAGCAGGAACCCGACGACGCCGAGCGACCGGGTGACGACGGAGACGTTCCGGCGATACATCGGCGGCAGTCGCTCGGCGAGCTCGTCGGGAACGGCGCGGTCGACGAGACCGATCGGTTCGGGCTCGCCCGCCCATCGCTCCGGGTCGCGCTCGGAACGCTTCGAGTACCCCGTGATGTAGAACGAGCGGTCTTCGAGGCGGATCGGCCGTTCGGCGAACAGCGCGGCGACGCTGTGGCCGGCGACGACCGCGGCGACCTCGACCCAGTAGACCGCGAGTACCTCGGCGGCGCGCCAGCCGAACAGCGCGACGCCGACGACGGGGACGAGCGCAGCGAGGAGGGTAAACGCGGGGGTAACGTGGTCGCGAGACAGGGCGTGTTCGAGTGTCATCGGTGGCCTCGACGTGGGGCGTCTCGGGGCGCGGCTCAGAGCACGTCGCCGATTCGGACCGGCTCGCCGTCGAGGGTCGGGTCGGACGCCACGATCTGTAACACCTCGTGGTCGGTGACGTCGCGGTACGCCTTGCCCGTGGCCTCCTCGACGAGGTCGACGTCGAGCGTGAACGCCGTTCCCTCGTAGACGACGTCGACGCCGCGGTCGGTGAACGTCAGCTCGGTGGACATACCCCGGGTAAGTCGCCGGATCGTAATAGATCGTCGGATCGTCGTATCGACCTCGAGCCACCGGATCGACCTCGAACCACCGCGTCACTCCAGGTCAGCGCGCCGAGTCGCCAGAAACCGGCCACCGTCACCACCGCAACCGGCTCGTCGGCGTCAGACGCGCGACCGACGGCCCCTACCGTTTATGTGGTCGCGCGAAGTGACCACGGGTGTGTCACTGCGGGGACGCGGTCCGATAGACGCGCTCACGGTTCCGTCGGGGACCACCGTCGAAGAGCACGACGTGGTCACCGACGGCGACGTGCTCGTCGGCGGGCAGTCGACCGTGGAGCTGGGGATTCGCGGACGGAACGTCGCGCTCGGAGAGCGCGTGCGCGTCGCCGCCGACATCGAGGCCGAGGGAGACTGTCGGATCGACACCTGGGGGACGGTCGACGGTACCGTCCTCGTCGGCGAGGACGCCTACCTCGGCGAGCGGGTGACGATAACCGGCCAGCTGTTGGTCTCCGGCGACCTCGACATCGGCGACGACGTCACGATCGAAGAGGGGTTCGAGGCCAACGGCTGGATCGTGATTCGGAATCCGATCCCCACCATCGTCTTCTACTTCATCGTGCTCTCACAGCTGTTGCGCGCGGGCGAAACCGACGCCGCCGACGAGCTCGCCGCCGCCCTCGCCGACGGCGACGACGTCCGCGACCCCCTCGTGGTCCCTCGTGGGGCGGAGGTGTCCGACGACGCCTGGCGGGTGTCGACGCCGGCGACCGTCGGCGACGACTGTCGGCTCCACGGCAACCTCCGCGCCGAGTCGATCGTCGTCGGCGAACGAAACGACGTGTTCGGGTCGCTCCGCGCCCGCGAGGACGTCCGCGTGAGCGACGGGACGACCATCCACGGCGACGTGACGAGCCGGAGCGGTACGGTCACCATCGAGGCCGGCGCCCACGTCCGCGGCGACGTGGCGGCGGGCGACCTCGTCGTCCACGAGGGCGCGACGGTCGACGGCACCCTTCGCGCCCGCGGCGAGATGAAGTTGGTCCAGTCGATCCCCGACGATCCACCGTCGACCGACGACGGGTCGACGGAGGCGGCGGCAGACGGCGAGGCCGACGAGAGCGGTGTCGACGAGGACGAGCCCAGCGAAGCCGGTGGACCCGAGAGTGCGAACGGCGAAGACGGCACCGACGAGCCGGCGGACGCGTCCGAGACCGCGGCCGACGAACAGACGGGGTCGCCGGCCGAGTCAGGTTCGCCGACGGAACCCACGTACGCGGTCGAGCCGGCAGCGACCACGCCCACCGCGGCTCCAGCCGAGTCGGGGCCGAGCGACGACGCAGACGAGACGGCGGCGTCCAGCGCGCGACACACCGAGCCCGCGTCGGTCATCGACGACGCGGCGGCCGCGCTGGGCGCGGACGGTCCGGGTGCGTCGGCTGCAGACGATAGTAACGACGCCGACGACCCCGACGACGCCACCACCCCCACTACCGACGAGGAGCCAATCGACGGCGACGACCAGCGCGTCGACGAGAGCGGGGCCGAGGAGACGGCCGGGGTGTGGGACGGCTGGCCCGACCACGACGAGGCGGACCTGGCGGCCGACGCGGCGAGCGACCGGCTGTCGGACACGAGCGGTTCGCTCTCGTCGGTGATCGAGGAGGCCGAAGAACGCGGCGACCGAAGCGAGGAGCCCGATCCGGGCGAAGCGGCCGCCGAGTCGGGAGACGTCACCGACGGGACCTAGCCGGTACGCGGTCGGCCACGAGTGCGGTTCGACCGGGAGGCCGCCACGCGGGGCGGTAGGTCCCTCCCGAGCACTACTCTTCTGTCGGCGGGGAGTCGTCGACTGCGGGCGCGAAGACGTCCCGATGGAGCGTCTCACACACCGCGTCGGCGAGCGCCCGGAGGTTCTCGGTGTCGGCGCGATTGTACGAGACCAGCGTCTCGAGGGCGTCCCGGTCTCCGCGCTCGTACTCGTGCCAGAGCCGAACCGCGTCGCGCCCGGAGAGGTCGCGGCGGTCGCGGTCGATACCCAGCGTTTGTTCGATCGACTTGAGCCCGCCCGAGAGCCCCGCGCGACGACACGGGTACAGCAGGTCGAGGTGCGGGGTGTCGACGTCGACGTCGAACGACGCCTCCAGGAAGGGGACGTCGAATCGGGCCCCGTTGAAGCTGGCCAGCAGGTCGGCCTCGCGGAACTGTGCCGCGATGCGGTCGGCGGTGAGGTCGTCACCGGCGACGAGCGTGGTCGTCTCACCGGCGCGGGAGAAACTGACGGTCGTCACCCGATCGCGGCGTTCGTCCAGTCCGGTCGTCTCGATGTCGAAAAAGCAGGTGTGGTCTCTGAAGTCCTCGTACAGCCGCCACCGCTCGCCGCTCGGGAAGCAACGGTCGAAGTACGCCGCGTCGCCGTCGTCGAGGTGGCCCTGTGCGGTCGCGATGAACGACTCGATCCGGTCAGCGGTGGTCGCGCCGATACCGGGGACGTCGAGCCTGGGGTCGAAGGCGTCCCAGGTGTGGACGCCGCGCTCCCAGAGGCGGCGCTCGGTCGTCTCGCCGACCCCTTCGACGGGAATGAAACTGTTCTCGATGCGCATGGTCGAACGCGGGCGGCGGGCGAGTAAAAACTCGCGGGAGTTGGTCGCCGATCACGCCGTGAGGCGTTCTCGTCGACCCGATGATCCGCCGCCGACCCACGTGGCCAGCCGTCGACCGGCGTAACGCCTACCACGCGTCGCGGAGAGGTGGACGGTATGCAGGCACGCGACATCATGACGACGGACGTGGAGACGCTCGCGCCGGACGACGACGTCGCCGCCGCGTTCACCGCGTTCGGCCGACACGGGTTCTCGGGGTTCCCGGTCGTCGACGAGGCGAACCGCGTGGTCGGTGTGATCACCGAGTCGGACCTCGTCGACCTCTTCGAACCCGACGACGAGCCGCTGTGGATCCCGATCGGACTCCCGCCGTTCGTCGACACGCTCACCTACCAGGTGAAGCCGCCGTGGGCCGACCTCGACCTCGGCGTCGACCTCGTGCGCAACGCCGACCGGCCGGTCAGTGCGGTGATGTCGTCGGCACCCGTAACGGTCGGACCCGACGCCGACCTCAACGCGGTGCTGACGCTGCTCGCGAGCGACGACCCGAACGTCAACCGCGTCCCGGTCGTCGAAGCCGACGAGACGCTGGTCGGGCTGATCGCGCGCCAGGACGTGATCCGCGCAATTCGGGACGCGAGAGACGACGGCCACGACGCGACGTAGGTGAGTGGCCGTTCGGGCGCTCCCGCTCGCCGGTCGGCTCGCGGGGTCACGCCTGGCGAGCGAGGACGGCGACGCTGTCGACCGTCACGCGATCGTCGACGGGGCGCTCGTCGAACAGCTCGCGACCGACCCAATCCGGCACCGCGACGGTCGCCGTGTCGGCGGCGAAGTTGACCACGACGAGCAGTGACCCGCGCTCGTAGGCGGTCACCCGCTCTGGGTCTCCCTCGTGGACGGTGATGGCCGCCCGCCCAGCTTCGTGGTCGACCGGGGCCTCCGACAACGACGGCTCGGCGGCTCGCAACGCGACGAGCCGACGGTGATACGCGGTGAGCGCGGCGTCGCCGTCGTGCCAGCGGAATGGCCCGCGGGTCGTCTCGTTTCCCCGCTCTTGGCCGGCGTAGATCATCGGTGCGCCCGGCAGGGTGAACGTCACGGCCGCGGCCGCTCGCAGCGCCGCCTCACCGTGTGCGGCAAGGTAGCGCTCCTCGTCGTGGTTCTCGACGTAGCGTAGCTGACCACTCGACGAGCCGAACCCGAGCCACCTCGCCCGGTCGAGGGCGTCGCCGATCGCGTCGGCCGGCGCGTCGCCGGCACCGATCGCGCGCAGCGTCTCGAACAACGTGGTGTCGTAGTGGACGTCGAACTCCCCCTCGCCGTAGAATGGGTCGTGTGGAAGCGTCTCGTCGAGGAGGAGGAAGTCGGTCGGCACCCGGGCCGCGACCTCCTTCCAGAAGCCGTGGGGGAGGCCCCAGGCGACGTCCGCCCGGAACCCGTCGACGACGGCCGCCCACTCGTCGACGACGTCCAACAGCCACGCGCGAACGGCGAGGCTGTCGACGTTCAGGTTCGGGATCCGCTCCCAGTTGAAGTAGTACTCAGGAGTCGCCCCCGCGGGATGGCTTGCCCAGTCGACCCCGGAGACGTCCGCCGACGCGTCGGCCCGGCGGTAGTAGTCACGGTACGCTGGGACGCCCGCGGCGTGCAGCTGGAACGCGGGATGGTCACGCGAGGTGTGGTTGATCACGAGGTCGAACAGGACCCGGATCCCGGCGTCGTGGCACGCATCGACGAGCGACTCGAACGCCGCGCGTGAGCCGAGGTCGGCTGCCGTCCGAACGTAATCGGTGACGTGGTATCCGTGGTCGGTCGGCGAGGCGAGCACCGGCGTGAGCCAGAGGACGTCCACGCCGAGGTGCTCGAGGTACGGGATACGGCGTTCGATCTCGTGAAACGTCGTCGGGAGCGTCTCGCCTGCGAACGACCGTACGTACGCCTCGTATACGGTCGGTGACGACGCCCAGGCAGGCGATCGATGCGGGTCGGTGATCGACACCGACCCGTCCGGCCGGTGGCGAACCCGCAGCGTCGCCATCGGTCCGTGTCGGGCCGCGTGTGGTACCGCGTGGATCCGAACGTCGTTGGGAAGCATCGCGAGCGGCACCGACAGCGATCGTGTCGTCGCGTCCGGTCGCTCGACGGCCCTCGACTCGACTGCCGCGACCGTCTCCGGATCGGCGTCGCGGTCGTCGACGAGGAAGGAGACGGCGACGTCGGCGGGGTCGACCCCGGTGAGCGACGGGTCGGTGTCGAGTGTCGGCGACCCCTCGATCGTCGCGGTCACGACGAGCCGGGGGTGGGTCTCGTCCGTCGACGATCCATCGGCTGTCACGCGCCCGGACAGCGAGACGGACGGCCGGCCGGGACCGGGCACCGTGTGCGTGCAGTGATGTTCGGTCGCCCGGTCGTCGTTGAGGACGAATCCGACGTCGTGGCGTCCGGGTGGGACCTGCGTTCGGTACACCCACGCGTCGCCGTCGCGGGTCGGCCGATCGCGCGCGAGCAGCCGGTCGTTGTGCCGCCACATGATCGACACCCGGTGGACAGACGCATCTGGGAGCGGCAGGTCCGAAACGGGCACGCGAATCGTCGTCTCCTGCCGCTCGTCGGGGAAGACGCGCACCCGCTGTCTGTGGGTGCCGTCCGGTGCCTCGAGCGCGAGGTCGTACGTCCCGGGCACGTCGGGGTCGAGGTGAACCACCGGGTCGTCGGGCCGGCTCGTCTCTCCCGGAACCAGAACCGACCCCTCGCTCGCCGTCGGTGCGTGCTGGACCGTCCACGTGTAGCGTCCGTCTGGCTCCGGGTTCCGCGGCGCCAGCTCGACGGGCCGACCGACGCTCGTCGCTCGTGGAGGACCGGGTTCGTGCATGCGTGGACCGGGGACGCCGACAACGTTGGGTGTTTCGCCGGTCGGTGTGACCGACGGGTCGTACCGGATCATCACAGACGATCGTGACACCAAACGTTCATGTGTCGGCGGCGCCTCGCCACGGTGATGCGACTTCGCGACGTACTCGCCGATTTCGAGCGAACCGGCGCCGAGGACCGGCGCTTTCCCGGCGAGCGCCGCACGACGAACGGGCGATTTACCGGCGGCGATGGGCGGCTGGTACACGTCGACACGGCAGGTGGGCTGCGCGACTTTGGCTCCCCACTCACCGGGCAACACGGACTCGCCTGGGCGCGATTCGGCGTCGCAGTCGACGACGACGTGACCTGGTTCGACGACGACCACACCGAGAGCCGGTACGTCGAAGGCGTCCCGCTCGTCGAGACGACACACCGAACCGACCGACTCGCTGTCCGGCGACACGACCTCACAGTTGGCGACACACACCTCACGCGAGCCGTGCTCGACGCCCCGGCGGCCGTCGCCGCCGACCGGGTCTCACTCGTGATCTACGCGGCGTTCGCGCCGGACGGCCGCGAGGAACGTATCGGCCAGCTTCGGTTCGACGATGCCGTCGAAGTGTACCACGCCGACGAGCACGACTTCCTCGCGAGCGCAACCGGGCTGACGGCGATCCGCGGACAACGTCCGCTCGACCCGGCCGATCTGCTCGCCGACCCCACGGCAGTCCTGCCCGACGATAATCGAGAGACCTGGCGCGACGAACAGCAGCTTTCCGGTGAGGTCCTCGTCGACGTCCCCTTCGAAGACGGGGTAGCGACCGTCGCGACGCTGCTCACCGACCAGCGTGAGACCGACCGTGAGACGGCGCGCAGTCGGCTCGAAACGCGGTTCGACGAGCTCGACTCCGTCGACGCGCTGGTGACCGCGGCCGGCGAGACCGTACCGTCGGTCCCCGAGGAAGTGCCGGCGCGGGCGGCGGTGACCGCAGATCTCACCGTCCTCTCGCTGTTGTCTGCACCGAACGGTCTCCGTATGGCCGGCCCCGACTTCGACCCGCACTACCTCCACTCCGGCGGGTACGGCTACACCTGGTTCCGCGACGACGCCGAGATCGCCGGCTTCCTGCTCGCGGCCGACGAGCAGCTCGGACTCGGACTCGACGACTGGCACGCCCGCTCGGCACAGATGTACGTCGCCACCCAACTGCCCGACGGCTCGTGGCCACATCGGGTGTGGCCGCACTCCGGCGCACTCGCGCCCGGCTGGGCCAACGGCCGGATCGAGGCGACCGACAGTCCCGACTATCAGGCCGATCAGACCGCAAGTGTCGTTGCGTTTCTCGCACGAGCGCGCGACGCCGGCGTCGACGTCGACGGACTCGACGTCGCTATCGTGCGCGGCCTGGCGAGCCTCGATGAGTCGCTCGCGATCGACGGCCGGCCCGTCGTCTGTCAGAACGCCTGGGAGGACGCGATCGGCCGGTTCACACACACGGCCGCGACGTTTCTCGAGGCGTACAGCGCGGTCGCGGTCCACGCGCCGGACCTCGAGGCGGGCGTCGCGGCTGACGTCGCTGACCGATTCGAGACGTCACCCGCGGCCCACGCCCGCGATCGCGCCGGAGCGGTGTACCGAGCCATCGACGACCTCTGGGTTCCCGGCCGCGGATCGTACGCCGTCTCCGAGGCACCACGCGGAGGGCTCGACGAGCGGCTCGACGCGGCGACGCTCGCACTCGTGAGCGCCCACCGCGCGTACGACCGGCTCGAGGCTGACGGCGCGGTCGACGACGACCGCCTCGATCGGCTCACCGAACACGTCGAGACGGTCGTCGACGGGCTGACCCGCGAGACCGACACGATACGAGGGCTCGTTCGGTACGAGGGCGACACGTGGCGGCAAGACGGGCAGAACGCTTCGAAGGTGTGGACCGTCTCGACCGCGTGGGGAGCACACGCCTGCGGCGAACTGGCGGCGCTCCTCGCCGACCGTGGCGACCCACGGAGCGCCGACATCGCCAACCGTGCGCGCGATCTTCTCGCGTGTATCGCTCCTCGTGGTCCGTTGTGTGCGCCGACCGGCTACCTCCCCGAGCAGTTCTTCGACGACGGCACCCCGGACAGCGCGACCCCACTGGGCTGGCCACACGCGATCCGGCTCGCGACCGTGGGGCTCCTGTACGCGTCTGACCGACTGGCGGTCGACGAGCTCGCCGCGAGCAGGTGAGTGCTCGGGCGTCGAGCCGCCCGAATCGAGAACGAGCCGCCAGTCTCGACGCGAACTCAGGCCCACGCCGCGAGCGACATGCAATCCTGCTCGCGGAGCGTTATCCACCGCGTCGTCCGGTCGTCCGGCGGCCGCTCTGCCTCGAAGAACGTTACCTCGGCGTCACCGGTCTCCCCGTCCGTCGTTCGGGACACGAGCGTCGGCTGCTCTCCGTCGGCGCGCAGTGGTGACGCAGACATACATGAAAATTCGTGTGTGATTGGCTAATAGCTGTTGGTTCTTCTCGGCACTCGGATACGCGGTCGAGTCGCGCCGACGCGTCCCCCTCTCGGGCGTCTCGTCGACCGATCAGCGCCGAACGGGAACGTCGTGTTCGTCGAGGTACGCCTTCGTCTCCTCGATGGAGTACTCGTCGAAGTGGAAGATGGAGGCGGCGAGCCCGGCGTCGGCGTTCGCCTCGGTGAACACCTCGCGCATGTCTTCGGGACTTCCACAGCCCGACGAGGCGATGACGGGCGTCGACACCGCCTCACAGATGGCGCGCACGAGCGGGACGTCGTACCCGTCTTTGGTGCCGTCTCTGTCGATCGAGTTGACGAACAGTTCGCCCGCACCGCGCGACTCGGCCTCGCGTGCCCAGGAGACGGCGTCGATGCCGGTCCCCTCCCGACCGCCTTTCTTCGTGCACTCGAACCACACCGACTCGCCGTCCTCGTCGGTGACGTAGTGGTCGCCCGCGTCGTCGGCGCGCCGTCTGGCGTCGATCGAGATGACGATACACTGGCTCCCGAACGCGGCCGCACCCTCTTCGATGAGGTCGGGTCTGTCGAGTGCCCCGGTCGTGATCGACACCTTGTCTGCGCCCGCACGCAGCGTCTCTTTGATATCGGCAGTCGTCCGGATCCCGCCTCCGACGGTCAGTGGAATAAAGCACTCGTCGGCGACGGCGTTGACGACTTCGAGCATCGTCTCGCGTCCCTCGGCGCTGGCGGTGATGTCGAGAAAGACGAACTCGTCTGCGCCCGCGGCGTTGTACCGTTTCGCGAGCTCGACTGGATCGCCGGTGTACTCGAGGTTCTCGAAGTTGACCCCCGTGTAGACGGCGGCGTCGCCGTGCTCGTCGGTGTCGACGTCGATACAGGGGATGATCCGCTTCGTGAGTCCCATTCGTTGGCCTCACTTGCGTGCCCCGGGAGTTAAACGGCCCGGGGCGGTCGCGTCCGATACCGGACGGCCCGTCGACCAGCAAAACGGTGGGCACTCTGGCCCGCGGAGCCGGTCGTCGATGCCTGCTGATCAATCGGTGCGCTCTGTACACTCGTCGTACCGCGTCACCGCTCGGTCAGCACGGTCGGAGACCCCGTACGGGTTTCGCGCCGGGGTACGGTCGCGCAGGCGAGAGACGAGTCCGTCTGCGCCGCCGGCGAGGACGCCCGCGAGGACGTCGCGCCCGTTCGCCGCCCACCCGGACGGGGTCGCGTCTCCGCGGACCACGTCGGTAGCGACCGAGACGGCGTCACCGACGGCGTGTCTCGCGGTTCGTGAGACGACGGTCGGTCTGACGCCGTAGTTCTTCACCAGACGGTACGCCAGGGCGCGGTATTTCCAGCCCCAGTCGCGGCGGGCCCGACCGCCGTCGGCAGCGGTCGGACTCGGCGGCGCAGCCCACACGGCCACGTCGTCGGTCCAGTGAACCGCACGATCCATCCCGGCAAGCCGGTGAGCCGCGTCGCGCGCGGCGCCGACGCGCAGATACTCGTCGAACCCGTCGAGCGCCTCGAGCGCCTCCCGACGGAACGCGACGTTTGCGCCGGGAAAGTACGTCACCGACCGACCCCGTATCGCTCGCCGCTCCGGGCGTTCGACGAGCCGGCGGGACGTGTCTGCTCCACCCGAGTCGGCGTCACCGGTCGACCGGTCGGACGCCGGCCCACCGGTCGTCGACTGGTCGGGAGGCGCCGCACGGACCGGTCCGGTCACCACGTCCGCCCGCGAGAGTCCGTCGATTACGCCGTCGTACCACGGAGCCGTGACCCGGGCGTCGTAGTCGACGATGGCGACCGCGTCGCCACACGCGGCCTCGATGCCCGCGTTGCGAGCGACGGCGACCGTCCGGTCGGAAACTTCGACGAGTACGTCCACGTCGTCGCGCGCGCGAACCATGCCGGTCGTGCCGTCGGCGGAGGGGCCGTTGACCACCACGACCTCTGCCTCGGGCGCGTGGGTCGCCAACGCGTCGAGACCGGCGGCTAACCGGGTCCGGCCGTTGAGCGTGGGAACGACCACCGACAGTTCCATACACGCGTGAGTAGGGCTATAGGCTTAAAAACACCACCACGTTCACGCCCGCGCCTCAGATCGTCAGGAAGTACACCTGCTTGCGCGCGTCTTTGAAGCTGTATCGCGAGTCGACGAGTTCCTGCTCTTCGAGCCGGTTGAGCGCGTACCGAACGGTGCGGTCCGGAAGCAGTGACTCTTCGGCGAGACCACCCTGGGAGAGCGGCGCGTCTCCTTCGAGCACCTTCGCGACGAGTTTGGCACTCGGCGGCAGCTCGCGGAGGCGCTCGCGGTACTCGCTCTCTGAGAGGTGATCCTGATCGGCTGCCCCGACTGGACTGGTACTCATACTGATGACCACGGACCCACCTGTGGTAAAGGTTAACTACATATAGAGTAAGCTAATGGGTATTATATTAGGTGTATAAATTCGGCGTGGAGCGGGTGGTCGGTGCGGTCGGTGACGACGTGCTCGCCGGCGGTATCCAGTACGGTTTTGGTCGTCGGGTGTGCACCGACACGTAGTGAAGGGTCAGGACTGGTATCAGACCGACGAGGTGGCCGAGGGGTACGAAGCCCTCCGGTTTTCTGGCGGTGGTGCACTCATCGACCGGCGCGAGAAGGCGGCAGTGCGATCGGCGCTCGGCGACGTCGACCCGGGCCACCGCGTGCTCGAGGTCGCGTGTGGCACCGGCCGGTTCACGGCGATGCTGGCCGACCTCGACGCCGACGTCGTCGGGCTCGACATCTCCCGAGAGATGCTCGCACAGGGCCGCGAGAAGGCTGCGGCGGCCGGCGTCGACGACCGCATCGAGTTCCTCCGAGGGGACGCCTCGCGGCTCCCGTTTCCGGACGACCACTTCGACACGGTGGTCGCCATGCGGTTTTTCCACCTCATGGACGACCCAGCGCCGTTTCTCGCCGAGTTGCGCCGAGTGAGCAGCGAACAGGTGATCTTCGACACGTTCAACGCCCGGAGCCTGCGCGTGTTGTACACGTGGGCGTTACCGATGGGCTCGCGGCTCTACGCCGAATCACAGGTCGCCGAGCTGCTCGCCGATGCAGACCTGCGGCTCGCCGACGAACAACACGACTTCGTGCTCCCGTACGGCTTCTACCGGGGGCTCCCGGGATCCGTCGCGAAGCCGTTCCGGGCGGTCGATAGACTCGTCGGACGGACGATCCCCGGTGACTACGTCGCGACCGTCTCCTACTGGGACGCGCGGCTCGACGACGACTGAGGGCCCGGGGGTCGGCCGATCCGGGGTCGGAGACGCCGGTCGTGAGACGACCGGTGGGAGGCGGTTCGTCCTCAGACGTCCTCGTCGACGACCTCGCCGACCGCGAAGTTCGATTTGACCTCGGTCACCTCGATCTTCACGCGCTCGCCGACCTCGGTGCCGGGGACGATGATAACGTAGCCCCGCTCGACGCGGGCGATTCCGTCGCCCTGCTTGCCGAGGTCTTCGACTTCGACGTACCGCATCTCGCCCGGTTCGACCGGCGGCTGTGGGCCGTCGCTCACGTCCGTGTCCGTCTCGTCTGATTCGCTCGTCGTGGACGGCTGTCGGTCGATGAGCGCCACCCGGTAGGTTGCCCCCGGCTCGAGTGCGCCGGTCTCGACCTCCCGTTTCGGGACCTCGACGCGGTACTCGCCGCCCTCGTCACGAACTTCGGCACTGAACAGACAGAGGAGTTGCTCGGAGATTTCCATGATAGACTCCATCGACACGTGGGTTTGGTTCGACATAGGTGTACCGCCCCGTCCCGCCGTGTGGGACAGCCGGTGGCTCGATGCGTGGGACAGCCGGTGGCTCGATGCGTGGGACACCCGATGGCTCGATGCATGGACGGTCGACGACCCGACAGCAACTCGCGACGGTGCCGATCCTGGCGGGTTCGGGGTGGTCTCTCCGTCGCCTGCCTCAGCCGTCGACGGGTTCACCGTCGTGTCGTTTTGGTCCTTCGGAGTCGAAGACGACGAGGTCGCTATCGGCCCGGTCCGCAGCCGTCGGATCGTACGCATCACGCACGCCGATCGCTTCCTCGAGTTCGCGGACGGCGCGTTCTTTGAGCGCGGCGGCTACGGCCTCGGCGTCCTCTCGAGAGATGTCGCGGCCGAGTCCCTCGCACTCGTGTGCGCGTACCATCCCCTCGGCGTCGACCGCCTCGCCCATCGGCTGGCTGGTCCCACCGAGTGCGACGCTGAACGGGTACGTCTGACAGATGAGCGGCCGGGCGTCGTGGACCGTGCATGCACCCTGTCCGTCCGACTCCTCGTAGAAGGTGCAGTCGCCACAGTCATCGGTCGCGAGCGCCCACTCGAACGTCTCTCCGACCGGCTGCCCGTCGGGGCCCTCAGAGAGGCCGTACGGCATCGGCCGCGCCACATCCCGCCAGTCGTACGCCACGGTGGCGGCCTCCTCGTGTGTCGACTCGTCCGTCTCCTCGTGTGTCGACTCGGCGGCCTTGACGAGTTCGCGAACCTCGTCCGGAAAGACGGTCGCGGTGTGGGGCTCGGGGTCGTCGCCGGCCTCGGGATCACTCGAGGGCGACTCGTCGGAGACGGTGGCCTCGTCGTCTGGGGCACCCGTCGCCTTCCCACCCGACTCGTCCATCGGTGCGCCACCCGGCTCGTCGGGGGCGTAGCCGGTACAACACCCACCACAGCGCGTACACTCGAAGCCGATCGACTCGATGGCGTCTGCCAGCGCGCCAATCTCGAGCTCGCGGGCCGCAGCGAGCTCTGACTCCAGCGACTCCATACGTACTGTTCGGTGTGCAGCCCGGTTAAACGCCGTGTTTGCTCGACCAGGTGGTCCAGACGCCACACGGCAGAGATCGCAAAGGCCCGGGTGCGATGAATGTGTGCGGTGGCAAGCGCGCAGGCGAAGGAGCGAAGTACGAC
>ERZ1034543.4-NODE-4-length-66420-cov-8.642583_pt1 | contig 66420 bp, 85 predicted proteins | sample MGYA00520654_ERZ1034543 | MGnify/ENA primary metagenome ERZ1034543 (study PRJEB33760, sample SAMEA4777712) | hypersaline lake metagenome | biome: hypersaline environment; feature: brines | place: Spain | collected 2012-08 | depth 0 m ... | reverse complement strand
GGTCGCTGGTACTCCTTCCTCTGTCGAACGATGACAGCGTCGAATACCTGGTGCTTGACCTCTTCGTCTCCCTTCAAGATTTTAACAACTACAATATCGCCGACTCCCGCAGAATCCCTTCTGCTTCTCCGGCCTTTCTGGCTTTTAACTCCGATAACCTTCAACTTTTTAGCGCCGGAGTTGTCAGCACATGTAAGCTCTGCTCCGATATCAAGTGTCCGAGTAATGTTAGATCCTACTGGCTTCATCTTGAATCACTCTTCCTCTACTTCAATTTCTTCCTCGTCGTCGAAAACCTTCATGACGACGTGACTCTTGGTTTTAGAGATCTGACGAGTCTCCCCGACCTTTACCTGATCGCCCTCTTCCAGCTCAACGCCTTCAGGGACGTGGACGGAGATCTTAGTATTTCTTCGCTCGTATCTCTCGAACTTCGGGATTTTCTCTGCGTGTTCCCATCTTACTGTAGCCGACTTATCCATCTTTGTGGAAATAACTCGGCCTACGAAAGTTCCTCCCCTTATAGGGTACTCGGATTCAATTTCGGATTCTGCACTCATTATTCAATTTTCACCTCAAATCTTCCGCCAAGAACACACCTTCAAAAGGGTCAAGAGAGCCTAACACACTCAATACAAGCGGTTTTACTCCTTCACCCCTGAAAGTATCGGTCACCCGACTCTCAGCGGAAATGACACTCGCGTGTCGTAACAAGGATAGACAAACTAAATCTTAAAAAGGGTAGTCTACACGAAGTTTTCAATATCTCTGAAAATTTCACTTTTAGTGCAAAATTTAGATATTGACTTAACAGTTCCTTTCTCATCAGAGCTTAGATATGAGTGCTGATCGTTCTCGGAGTGAAGTTGAGGCTGAGCAGTATGATTTGATTTCTTCTGCGGCCGAAGAGCTTGTTGATGGTTATGAAAACCGGTTGCTGGATCTCGGTCATGAGATCGAGGCAGCGGGTGGAAGAGTTGTTAGCAAGCAGGTTTATGCGGATAAAACTCTTGAGTTGACGAATCCTGAGAATGTTTCCCGTGACCTGAGTTATCTTGTTCCTGTTGCGGATCAGACCGGTATCAGTGTACGTGACGCGGTGAAAGCTGTTGTACAGGATTCAAGTCTTGGCGGCCGGGAGAAGATCGGTGAACAGGTCCTGGATTCTCCTTACGTGGATCAGCCAGGGAACACTATCGTCGAGTATTTTCAGGATAGAGATGGTTGGACGGCCGAGATTTCCTATACTGAGAACGGTGAAGCTGTGAAGCCTGTGGATGAGCAGGTTCAGAGATTTGTCTCGGAAGTTGAGAACGCTCTGGACGAGACCGATGTAGATCCCGAAATTGTCGGCTGGGAAGAATAAGAGGATTTTTACTTGTCTAAAAAATTTTTTCTATGGTTTCTCCCATTTTCCAGTGATTTTCATGTTTTTCCTGTCTTCTGGTCGTTTCTTGATGACTTTTCCGTTCAGTTCGACTTTTTCTCCTGAAGGAATTTCTACTAGAAAATTACAGTTGGCTTTCTCGACTCTTTTGTCACCGATCTTCAGTGTGTCACGCGTCTCGGCCGTGATTTCTACTTTGAGTCCCTCCTGAGTCGGGTCCGTCGATTCTATTACTTCAGCCTCCAAGCCGATCAGTTCTTTCTTTGGGAGATTTTTTGGTGTAATAGTCATGATTACTCTTTATTAGGGAAATTTGAAAACTTTAGTTCACCAGATTAAATTATGGATATTAAGATTCTGGGTTCCGGTGCGACTCAGCCTATTCCAAAGCCTTGCTGCAGTTGTAGAGTTTGCGAAGAGGCCAGAAGCGAAATGAAACCTCCTAACATGAGAACAGGCCCTAGCCTGTTTATCGAGGATTTGAATGCTGTGATCGACACATCCCAGGATATAAGTTTTCAACTGAACAGAGAGGATATCGAAAAAGTTGATAGAATTTTCTACACCCACTTTCACCCGGATCATACAATGGGTATGGTGGTTATCAACCAATTAGCTGGCTCTTATGAGGACAGTGATGGTTCAGTAGAGGTTATTTTCCCCGGTGGAGTACTAAGAGATTTAAGAGACAAAAATTTGTCCGGAATGATTGATTACTATGAGAATACTGGACTAGCAGAAGTTGAAAAAGATTTCACTTCCGAAAAATTCGGTAAAATAAAAATCGAAGCAGTTCCTTTGGAAGAACCGAATACTTACGGATACAAACTGGAAGATGATAGGAAAATTTTCTACGCGCCGTGCGACTTAACAGATTTCAATTTGAGAAATGTCAAAGATCATGAAATCTTCATATTAGAGTTCGGCGGTCTTGAAATGGAGAGTTTCGAGAACCCGGAAGAGATTACAGATTTCCAGAGAGTATTTGAGAATCTAAAAGAGATAGACCCTGAAAAAGTAATCTTTACACATATTGAAGAAAATAGGCGAATGACTCATGAAGAGCTTGAAGATTTTGCGTCTGAGCTTGAGGAAGAGGTAAGTTTTGAGGTAGCTGTTTCGTTTGACGGAATGAGAATTTGAACTTAATCTTTCCGAGCATCAATCTCTTTCGGCCCTGGATGATCCATGCTCCAATGTTCTTCTGAAGATTCCTGTTTCTCGGGATAAAGTTGGCATGCGTAGTTTCTCAGAGCTGATTCAATCGGATTTGATCCTCTACCTCCTATAGGTCTGTCAGGCAGTTCCACCGAATCCTCTCCGAAGATGAACTGTTTGAGGTAAGAGTCTTCTCCCTGATTTTTCCCTGTTTCTACTTTCACCCGGCTGTTTTCCTGGCTTACATGGATAGTATATTCTTCTGTTACTGCCGTGTACCTGTCGTCGTCTTCGTATTCAAACTGGAATTCGAGTTGTGAGAAGTCTTTGAGTGTAAATGAGTTTTCAACGGCTTCGGGTTGTTCAAGCGCGCCTTCTAGGTCTTGTTTAACCTGCTGGAGATCTATTTTTTCCTCTGCATACCTGTGGATCATTGTCTATGCTCCAGTGTAATATCCGGGTTGTCGTTAAGAATAGAGGTAATGAGAAAAACCGGTGTTTTTCCGGATTACTTTTACTTGACTTCTATGTTGTCCTTGTCGAAGCCTTCTTCTGCGAGGACGTCCTTGATCCGTCGCTTGTGGTCTCCCTGGAGTTCGATCTGACCGTCTTTTGCTGTTCCTCCGCAAGCCAGTTTTGACTTGAGACTGGATGCAAGTTCGGATAGATCGATGTCGTCTCCGAGTCCTTCGACGACGGTCATCTCCTTGTTGTAGCTCCGGGAGTCTGTCCGGACGGTGATTTTTTGCTCGGCTCTCGCCAGAGAATCAGAAATGTCGAGTTCGTCTTCGATTCCGCTGTTGGGATTGATGTCTGACATTTGTAGTATAACTTAGTTAGAGCTTTTCTCGTTTAAAACAGTTTTAATCCGTGCGATGCTTTTCTTCATCTCTGCGATCTGTCCAGGGTTCTCTGCGAATCCTCCGACCTCGATCTGTCCTCGCTCCTTGACTAGTTCCTTCTGGAGATCCTGCAACTGCTGGTTTAGCTCACTTTTGCTTTTTTCCCTTAGCTCTTCTGCGTCTAGCTTTGTCATTTTATCTTACACCTTGTTCTCCAGCCAGTCGACGAATGTCGTCCTGTTTTTGTCTGCTTTTTCTGCTTCAAGCAGTGCCTCAAAGTCTGGATCTTCCATGTCTTCGATCGCGTCCTTTGCGTCGCTAATGGTTCCTGAGACGATTTCCGCGTACTCTGCTTCATCGCCTTCAGATTCCTCTGCTTCTTCAGCATCTTCTTCAGGAGCTTCCTCGTCTGCCTTGGATTCATCTTCAGTCTCCGGTTCCTCGGAAACCTCCTCGGTTTCCTGCTCTTCGTCTTCCTCTTCTTCCTTGGCTTCGAAGGCGTCTCTGACGTCGTCGATCTCTATATCTGATGTTTCTATTTCCTCGCCTCTGTCTTCGATAGCTCTTTCGATCTCTCCCGAGGTCATGTTTTCAGCTTCGTTAACGACTTCTTCGATTCTTGATGTCCTGTTTGCTGCGTCTTCGTCGCTGATTGTCTTGTGGAAGATTTCCTTCTGTACGTCGTCGATCTTCCTGTGCTGGAACTCTGGAAGTGATTCCATGATTCGGACTTTGACTCCGATTGCTCCAGGCTTTGTTCTTGCGAGTTCGTATGCCTTTGAAACATTCTTTTTGGATGTGTTTCCGCATCTCTTTACGTATCCGAACGAGAATTTTTCTGTTCGTCCACGGTTTCCGGATAGCTTTCCTGTGATCTCTAGTTCTGCTCCGATTACTCCGGCTTCCTTCATCCTTCGAAGGTATGTGTATCCTACACGCTTTGCGTGACCGCCTTTCTCAAGCCAGTCAGCGATACTTTTTGCAACGACTTCTGCGTTGGCGTCTCCGTCTTCGATCTCGTTGACCTCGATCTGAGGATTCTCGAAATCGAATTCTTCTTCCATGTCGTCGCTCAGTTCGTTGATACGTGATCCTCCACGTCCGATGACCAGTCCTGGTCGCTGTGCGTAGATCACTACTTTTGTGCTTGTAGGTGTTCGCACGACATCGCAGTGACTGTATCCTGCTCCTTCAAGCTCTTCTTCAAGGAACTCGTCAAGCCTTACTTTGCGTGCGCCTTTCTGGATAAACTGTTTTTCTTTCATTATAATTTACCTTATTCTGAAACGAATACTTTGACGTGTGCTGATTTTGAAGTTCTTCCACGATGTCTTGTAGGTGTCGCAACTTCCGGTCCCTGGTTGGTGATGACGTTTGAAATCTTCATCGCGCTCGGGTTAAGTCCCTGGTCTTCTCCGTTGCTCTTCGCGGATCGGACAAGCTGCAGGACTTCTTCAGCTGCTTTCACAGGGTATCCTCCTGACTCTCCGCCGCTTCTGTGTCCTGCGTCGGAGTCGAACTTTGTGTAAGGAACGTGGAGTTCCTTTTCGATAACTTTCTCAAGCTTGTGCTCTGCTTTGTCGACGGAGTCTCCGTCGATGAAGCGGCCGATTTCGGTGCAGTCCTTCCAGGAAATTGGAAGGTTGTTGCCGACAGCTTTTGCTTCTGTCATTACCGAAGCACCTCTGTGCTTCTGGTGATGCTGAAAATCTCTGATTTTCGCATAATACTACACCTTTACTTGAGCGGCACGTGCTTGGAAGATCTTGTTGCTCCAAGTCCTGGTGCGCTGTGTGATACTTCTTTCCGGGTTTTTGCGAATTCTCCTAGTCTGTGTCCCAGCATCTCTGGTTCGACGTCTACCGTGATGAATCTCTGTCCGTTGTAGACTTCGACTGTCTTGTCGATCATCTTTGGGACTACAATCATGTCTCTCTCGTGGGTCTGGACTGTGTCCTTCTCCTCGAGGTCTTCTAGAATCTTTTTTTCGTTGTCTTTGAGTCCTCTCTTGATCTTCCTTCTCTTGTCTGATGTTAGAAGCTCTGAGAAATCTTCAAGGTTCATTTCCTTCAGTTCTTCAACCGTTTTTCCTCTGTAGGTAAATTCTTCTGACATTGGTTCTTCAGTCCTCCTTCTTTCCGCTCTGCTTCGCGCCTATGTTTCCAACCTTGCTTCCTGGTGAAGCGTGCTTGGAAGTTGTCTTAGGCATTCCTGGTTTTGCTGATCCACCGAATGGGTGGTCTACTGCGTTCATAGCGACTGCGGAAACCTTCGGATACTTGAGTCCCTTGGCCTTCATTGCCTTGGACTTGTTTCCTGCCTTGACAAACGGCTTGTCCTTTCGTCCACCGGCTGCTACCTTTCCAACTGTCGCTCTGCACTTAGTACTGATTTTCTTGAAACTCTTGCTTGGGAGTCGGATTCTTGTCCCGTCTGCTTCCTGAGTTACAACGAATGCGTATGTTCCGGAAGCTCTGACAAGTTTTCCGCCGTCTCCTGGCTGTGTCTCGATGTTGTGAATTGGTACTCCTTCCGGGATCTCTCCTAGAGGTAGTGTGTTTCCTTCCTTGATCTCTGCTTCTACGCCGAGCTGGATTTCGTCTCCGACAGCCAGTCCTTCTGGTGCAAGTACGTAGCGTTCTTCGCCGTCCTCGTATTCTACGAGTGCGACTGGTGCGCTTCTTGCTGGATCGTGCTGGATATCTTTGACTGTTCCTGTCAGCTCTGCGTTCTTGTGTTCTACTTCGCCGTGTCCTTTCCTCTCGGAACGGTAGTTAGGCGATCCTTTTCCTCTTCTCTGCTGTTTTAGTGGAGATCCCATATTGAAATCACGTCTAGATCATTCCAAGCTCGGTCGCAACATCCATTGCGTCGTCGCTCGGATCAAGTTTTACGTATGCTTTTTTCTCGTTCTGTGGTGTAATCGATGTGTTTACTTTTTTAACCGTCACATCAAACAGCATCTCGACCGCGTCCTCGACCTGATTCTTGTTGGAATCGACGTCGACCTTGAGAACGATCTTGTTCTCCTCGTCGACCATGTCCATCGCCTGCTCCGTGATGTGAGGGTTCTTAATTATCTCAAGTGCTTTCTGTTCGTTCATCTTGGTTCACCTAGTGGAAGAGCTCCTCGTCTTCAAGTTTCTCAAGTGATTTTTCTGTCCAGACGACAAGTCTTCCTGCCTCTGCTCCCGGCGCCAGCTTCTCTGCGTTAAGCTGGTCGACAACTGAGACGTCTACGCCCGGAAGGTTGGAAGCTGCCTGCTTGACCCCGTTGTCTTCTGCGACAACTACAAGAGGACCTGTCTTCCTCCTGTACTTTCTTCCTCTGTTGGCTCCTTTTCCTCCTCTGACCTTCTTTTCGCTGACTCTTTCAAGCTCGTCCTCAAGTCCGAGGTCTTCAAGCTCTGCCTTCAATTCCTGTGTCTTCTCGATGTCCGAGATTCCTGAGGTCTTGAGAGGTAGGTCGCCTTCGTAATCATGCTTCTCTGAGACAAGGCTTTCGTCTGCTGTTGCTGAAATTGCTGATCTGATCGCCTTGCGTCTTTCTTTATCATTGATTTCTTCGGAGAAGTCTTTCTCTGCTTTCGGTGGGTGTGCTGTTCGTCCTCCTCGAGTGTTCGGAGACTCTGCTCCGACTGAGTAGAACTGTTCTCCACGCCCGAGTAGAATCTTTCTCGGAACTCGGGAGATTCCCTTTCCCTTCTGGGTTCTGAATGCGTTGTTACGTTTTCTCCACCGTGTGACATGCTTCAGACCTGCCTCTGGATCCGCTCCGTAAGGCTGCCTGTTCTTCGACTGGATTGAGAGAACTGCTCTCTTGACGATATCCGGTCTTACTCTTTCGTCGAACTGTACTGGTAGACTCATTCGAAAACACCTCCGGTGTTTTCTGTGAGTGCTAAAAATCTTGTATTTTCGCTCATTTTCTAATTCACTTCTCCACGTATGTAACTTCTGGATTTCCTGGTTTTCCGTCCTTTCTCATTGCTGTTCGAAGCCGGACAAGTCTCTTGGAAGGTCCTGGAACAGAACCTTTTACGATAATATAATTGGACTCGACCTCTCCGTAGTTCTTGAATCCTCCTTCCCTCTGAACTTCTTCAGGGTCGTCTCCGTGCTGGAGGATCCTCTTGTTGTATTCTGTACGGTCGTTGAATCCCTGCTTTCCTGGAAGCGGAATCTTCCATGAAAGCGTGTCAGGGTGCCATGGACCAACGTTTCCGGCCTTCCTTCTCTTCTTCTGTGTCTTGTGGCCGAGCTTTTTGATTCCGTATCTTTGGACCGGCCCTTCAACTCCTTTTCCTTTTGTCACAGCAATAGCGTCGGAGAAATCTCCTTCTTCGAAAACATCCGAGAATTCGATTTCCTTCCCGATCATCTCTTCAGCATACTCTAGCTGGCTGTCAACGTCGCCTCCGATTCCAAGCTCGAAGTTCTCCGGCTTCTTCTTGCCGATTCCTGCTCTTGAAGGCTGTGTGTGGACCAGAAGTCTAACGTCTACTATTCTTTCTGAGTGTTCTTTTGCTTTCTCCAGGTTGTCCATGTTTCCGTCCTTTGGAATGTCTGTTGCTCGCTGGAGTTCTTTGGCTGGAGATTCTGTCCAGGCCTCTGTGAACACCTGCTTCCCGGAGTTCGGATCCTCTACATAAAATCTGGCTCCGTAAACTCTGAGAGGCGGTGCTTCTAGTATTGTTACTGCCTCAGCTACTTCCTGTCCCTGGGTCGCACCTTCCGTGTCGTCGACCATCATTACACGGGACATTCCGACTTTGTATCCGGCGTAGCCGAGTGGCTTTTGCTCATCTGTATCTTCGTAAGTATCGATCTCTGGATACATACGTTCAGCTCTCACTTTCGGCTTGTATCCAAGCGATCCGCTTCGTGGCCTGTTCTTCTTTGGCATAGATTATCGTGTCTCCTTGTGTGTTTAACAGATACTGCCAGCTAGTGCCCAAACACTCTCAAGCAGTCCCATTGACCTCCAAACAGAGGTTTGTCCAGTCGAGAACTTCGACCGGTAAGAACTAAAGTAAAGTCAACTTTTATAAACAGGGTGACCGCGGCAAGAAAAACTACTTTGGAGATGAGTGTTCAAAATTTGTGAACAAAGTTACTCAAGTTCGCCCCTGACTTTTTCCTCGAATTCTTCACTCTGCTCCGCCGCCATCTCCAGGATTTCATCCTTTGAGTAGTCTTGCTGGAGGCTTTCCAGTGTTTCCTCGAATTGTTCTTGGAATTCTCTGTCGAGGTCAAACTGGTCCCGGTAGATCTGCCTGACCTCCTGATCCAGTACTTCTGTGACGAGGTCCTGGAACTCTTCGTCCATGTCTTCAATTTCTTCCAGTATTTCTCTTCTTGATGTGTCGGCGAGCAGGTCTTCTATTTCTTCCTGTACCTTGTCTTCGATTTCATCGCCTTCCAGGTCTTCGTAGTTGAACTCGTGTTCGATTTCTTCCAATGTCATAGAAATTATGCAGGTGCGAAAACGTAAATGTTTTACTGTCTCATAGAAGTTATGCGCGTTTTCTTGATTCGTCACGGTGAGACCGAGCACAACGTTGAAGGCGGTATCACCGGGCAGCTGGACATCCCTCTGAATGAATACGGAGTAGAACAGGCTGAAAAACTTGCGGAGCGTTTGAAGAACGAAAATTTCGATGCTGCCTACTCCAGCGATCTAGAGAGAACCTACAAAACCACGAAAATCGTTTCTGGGAGACAAAACTTGCATCCGGAAGAGTTCAAGGAGTTCCGAGAGATGGATTTTGGAACTGTCGAGGGTAAACCGAAAGAAGTATTCGGAAGGATGGCTGATGAGAGCAACAAGGAACGTCACTTCTACACACCTCCAGACGGAGAGAGCACGCATGAAGCAGGTCAGAGATTCCTCGGAAAACTGGAAGACCTATCCGAGAACCATGAAAACGATAAAATTCTGGTCGGAGGTCACAGCGTCGCTCTGAAAGCCACGTTGATGAGGATTCTTGATCTGAAAGGTGAATACTACGGCAAGCTGAACCTGGGAAACACCAGCATAACAGAGCTAGAGCTGGAAGAAGGAGGGTGGAAACTAATTCGGGTCAACGACACAGCGCATCTAGAATAGAGAATTCTAGAATAGAGAATAATAGGGAATTTTTCAACAAGGAGATGAAAATTTTTGTATGCTGGAAGCTGAAAACCTGGAAAAGTGTTTCGGCGACACGAAAGCTGTCGACGATCTGAGCCTGGAAGTCAGGAAAGGTGAGATAGTCGGGCTTCTCGGGCCTAACGGCGCTGGAAAAACCACAACCATGCAGATGCTTTCAGGACTTATGGAACCGGATTCAGGGAAAGTTTCCGCAGAAAATTCGGTCAGGAGATCTGTTTCAGTAGTTTTTCAGGAAGTCGAGTACAGCTCTAAACTAAATGTTAGAGAGTTTCTGCGGATGATGAGTGTTCTGAACGAGAACACTGGAGAATTAGAAAAAATAATCGAAAAAGTCGGATTGGAAAAATACCGCGACACCATGGTTCCAGGTCTCTCCGGCGGAAACAAGAAAAAAGTCAATATCGCCTCAGGCCTGTTGAAGGATCCTGAGTACCTGCTGCTGGATGAGCCTAACTCCGGTCTTGATCCACGTGCCAGAAAAGACGTCAGAGATATGGTATCTGGTTTCGCGGACGATGTAGGAGTTCTGGTCTCGACCCATTCAATGGAGGAGGCAGAAAAACTCTGCGACCGCATTATCATCATTGAAGACGGAAGAGAAATTGTCTCAGGTTCTCCCGACAAACTTGTAGCGGAAATCGACGCGGATTTCGTTGTGAAGGCGGAAGGAAAGATTCCTGAAGGGTTCGAGGACCAGGCCACAAGAGTCGAGGATTTCTTCGAGATCAAGACCGATAAACCACATGAACTGATCAAGAAGCTCGTCGAGTCAGGGGAGATCGATGATCTGGAAAATCTTTCTATCGAGAAACCAGGGCTTGAAGAAGTATTTTTCGAGGTGACAGGCAGACGCTATGAAGAAGATAATTGAACTACTGAAAGCCGATCTACTGGACATCATAAGGAGGCCGGCGAACATGTTCTTCGCAGTCATCATGGTTCTGGGAGTCCTGTTCCTGACCGGTTTCGTCCTGAACACCGGTACGACAGCCGACATAGTCGCGTCCTACGCAGTTTTCATCTCTGCCTACACAGGATTCATAATGACCTCGATGGCCATACTGAAGGACAGGGATCGCGGACTTTACAGGATGTACAGGAGCTCAAAACTCTCAAAAGCAGAATATGTCTCATCAAAAATTTCCTACACCGCGTTAAGCCTAATCCTATCCGGCCTGATCATAGCCATCGGGTTTTTCACCTCAAAAATTTTCCTGAGCTGGCTGATACTGCCTGTGATAATTCTTACAGTTCTTGCCCACGTAGGAATGGGTCTGCTGATCTCGGCCTTTGTCGAGACCACGCAGGAGGCGCAGAGGATTGTCCAGGTACTTTTCTTCGCCATGATTTTTCTCTCACCAGTCTTTTACACTTCAGAAGGGCTGCCACAGATTATGCAGATGCTTCAGCAGTTTATCCCGCTGACTCACGGGGTCGAGGCGATGAGAACCGTGATGGTGGACGGGAACGGTCTTGAACATACCTGGAGGCAGTTAACAGTTCTCATAGGCCTTACTATCGGAACTATGACTGTTGGCTACCGGAAGCTCGAATTTTAGAGAAATAAGAGAGAAAATTCAGCCCTTGATGTTTACAACAGGCCTCAGCTTTGCAACTTTCTCACCGATTTCAAGTTCATCTGAAACTTTGATGACTTCATCGACGTCCTTGTAGCTGCCCGGCGCTTCCTCAGCAATAGTCGAGCCTGAAGCCGCCTTGACATAGATCCCTTCTCTTTCCAGGTCATCCTGAACATCGCCGCCCCAGTAATCCTGCTTCGCCTGCGTTCTAGATTTGAGACGACCGGCGCCGTGGGCTGTAGATCCGAATGAAAGCTCTGGAGATTTCTCTCCACCAGAGAGAATGTAGCTCGATGTTCCCATACTTCCTGGAATCAAGACAGGCTGTCCGACCTCCGAGTAAACTTCAGGAACTTCCGGACGGCCGGCTGGCATCGCTCTAGTCGCCCCTTTTCTATGTACGATGACTTCTTTCTCCTTTCCGTTGACTTTGTGAGTTTCCTCCTTTGCGATGTTGTGGCAGACATCGTAGAGAAGCTCTGTCTCAACTTGATCGAAAATTCTATCCAGACAGTCGCGGATGCCTTCTGTGATAGCCTGTCTATTTGCCCAGGCGTAGTTTGCGGCGGCGTACATCGCCTCCTTGTAGTCCTGACCTAACTCGTCCTGAATCGGAGCGTAAATAAGTTCTTTATCTGGAATTTCCTCTACAATCTCAGGATAGTTTTTCTCGAACTTTCTCAGGTACTCTGTGCAGGTCTGGTGACCTAGTCCTCTCGATCCTGAGTGGATCATCACCACAACCTGGTTTTCTTCAAGCCCGTAGGATTCCGCCTTTTCCTCGTTGAAGATTTCCCCCACGCGCTGTATCTCCAGGAAGTGGTTTCCGGAACCGAGCGAGCCGACCTGGTTGATACCTCTCTTCCTTGCTTTCTCAGGCACTTTTTCAGGATTTCCTGGCAGCCTCCCGTTTTCCTCACATCTTTTGAGATCGGATTCTTTCGCGTGGCCGTTCTCAAGCATCCACTCTGCTCCTTTCTCAAGAATCTCAATCAAGTCTTCTTCATCAGTTTCGATGTATCCTCCTTTTCCGAGTCCACAGGGAATCTTGTTAAAGAGTATATTAGCGAGCTGTTCCTCTCGTCCCTTGATGTCCTCGTATTTCAGCGAGGTCTTGAGAACTCTTACACCACAATTGATGTCGTAACCAATTCCTCCAGGGCTTATTACGCCTTCTTCGGCGTCTATCGCGGCGACTCCGCCGATTGGGAAGCCGTATCCCTGGTGGCCGTCCGGCATGACGATAGAGTGCTTCTGGATACCGGGAAGAGTCGCAACATTCTTTATCTGCTCGAGGGTGTTGTCTCCCTTGATCGCTTCCAGCAGTTCTTCGTTTGCGTAGATCCTCGCCGGCTTCTCCATCTCTCCTTCCTGCGGGATCTCGTAGATGTTTTCGGAAATTTTGTTGATCTCCATGGATTAGTGTTGTGCGGGAATTTTTACAAAAGAATCTTCGGCTATCCGAACAGGATGTCCTGAGTAAGCATCATAAAAAACTCCAAAGTGTTTGAGAACTTCTGGAAGAAGGATTTTTCCGGTTGACAGGTCGGCTGACCGATGGCTCCCGGCGAAAGATACGGCTCCATGCTACCGCACCATGACTCGAACTCTGTAAAAACTGCTTCTCCTTCTTGCCGGCAGGAGATGTTTTTCACGTGTTCCTGGCCGCATTCTCCTTCAAGGAATTCTCCGGCCTCGCAGCTCTCGTTTTCATTAAAATGACAGATGCCTTCGCTCTGTGAAGCGTTTCCCACATGTGTGTAGTTGTAGCCCATGTGCTCACAGTAGTTCGGGGCCGGCGGCATAGCGGTCGAAACAAGACTGATAGAAGTAAGAACAGCCAGCAAAAACAGAACAAATCTTTTTCCCGGCAACAAACTCTGATTTTTGGTTTCTTTATCTGTTAAAGATTTTTCAAATATCGATGACTGCCTGTATAACCCATGCACTTTCATCATTACTGTAGTCTACTTTCATTTCGCTGTAAGTAGGGCCCTTTATATCCATCAAATTGGTTTCAGGAGTTATCCTGTCTGTCATAATGTCTGCAGAGAGCTTCCAACCGTTCTCCAGCTCTTCAAGCTCCAGATTTCTCGCATGGGAAACCACGACGTTCTCTGTATCCTGCAGAAAGATCAGTTCGTCCAGTAGGTCGAAGAGAAGTGGCTCGAGACCTTCTGACTCTATTTCTATAGAGTGTCTTGATGTTCCTGTTTCTCCATTACCCACTATCTCTGAAAACGCCTCAACTGCATCCGAGAACGCTTCCTGTTTTGTCTGGGCGACACAACGGAACTTTGCATCGGCTGGATGTTCAAGTATCTCGTATGAAATACCAGTTCACCTACTGTTCTTCGTACCTTTCCTGGAACTGTTTTTTCAGTGCTTTGTCGATTAATTCGTTCTGTTTACCTATACTCATATCCGTGTTATCGATTACAAGGTCGTAGATTTCCAGGTTTCCCGTGTCGATGCCGTAGTATTCCTCGTAGCGGCGATCGTTTTCTTCATCTCTTTTTTCAGTATCTTCTTTTGCCTGTTCGAAATCAATTTTCTCTCTTCCAGCGATTCTCTTTGCTCTTTCGTCTAGATCAGCTGTTACGTAAACTCTGAGGTCCGAGTGGTCTCCTAGCACCCATGAAGCTATTCTCGAATCTATCACACAGTTATTTTCCAGTCCTCTTTGGAGTGTGCGGCGGTCGACCTCCAGATCGACTTGTTTGTCCGCTTGCTGTGCGAGTTCGACATGGGAGATGCCTCTGTCCTCTGCGATCTGATAGAATACGTCGGAGGCCGAGAAATGTGCTATCCTGAGTCTCTTGGAGATATGATCTGCTATCGTGCCTTTCCCTGCGCCGGATTCGCCGTCTACAGTGACCACGATATCCGATTTTTTCTCGTTATCTCCCTTGAACTCGTCTATGAAGCTTCCCATAAACACTTTTTTCTCCGGATAATTTATGAGTTCATGGATAGATAAACAGTTCTATGAACGAATCTGCACTGAGTTCGGAGATCCGGGTCGGCGAAATACTTGAAGCCGAAGAATTTGAGGAGGCGCGGAAGCCCAAAATGGCAAAACTGAAAATCGATCTCGGAGATCAGGAAGTTAACTCAGCGGCGCAGCTGCTCTATAACCACGAAGTCAGTGATCTGGTAGGAGCAAAGGTTCTATGCGCAACAGGACTCGGAGAAGTCAATATCGCAGGTTTTGTATCCGAAGTGCTGACTCTTGGCGTTCCTGGCGAGGACGGAAACCCTGTGCTTGTGACACCTGAGGAAGAAGTTCCGAAAGGAAACCTGCTGTACTGAAAAATTTCTTGTGAAATCTCAAGAGAAATTTTCTGTAAACTGTTTATCGATTTATCTACAATCCGGCAAAACAGAATTTTTTGCTTAAAAATCTTTGAATCGTATTAGAAATTCCCATGGTTGAGATAGACGAGACTCTGCGAGATCTGTCCATGCTCTACGAATTAATCGGTGGAACGGACAACTACCAGATATGGGATGAAACAGCCCTTCCTGGACGCGGACTTGAGGAGATAAAAACCGAGCTAGAGGAAATACACAGTCTAGAACAGGATCAGTCTCCAGAAAAAGGAGACTCACAGATTGCGCGACAGCAGATCGTCGATTACTGGGGGGTACTGCAGTACGCCGGCCTGATGGATCAGCAAATGAACCTGACAGAATTTGGTGAAAGCTGGGCCGAGAGAACAAGAAGCGCTGTCCAATCACTGTACATGAGCGAAGCGGACATAGGAGATGACAGAGAGAAAATAGGCGATATATTCTACACTCTGGGAGTTGAAGAAGTGTTGACAACAATGTATCTAATACATGAAGGAGAAGAGTTATCCGAAAACCTTGACCCCGGATCCGCACAGCGCTCAATCGATCAGATGTTCAACCAGGACTTCGTAACTGACGAAGCCTACAGGAAAATGGACTTGAGCACAGATAAAGAGGTACTAACCGACAAGGCGGATACAGTCTATCAGGAAATAGTCGAGCAAGACTACAAATGGCTGAAACAATCAGAATTCAATCTCTAGAACCGCAAAAACTTTTCCCACATATGTTGCAGCCGCATGAAATTCAGTCCCGGAGAGCCTGTTCAATTACCTGTTCAAACCGCTTTCTCAACTTCTCTCCCTGTTCTCCCACTTCACCCGGCCTCCAGAACTTTGCATCCTGCGCATCAGATCCTGGAGAAACTTTGCCAGAAACATTTTCGGCTTCAACATGGTAAACCGTTGCCAGAAGCCTCTGATCCGGGAATCTTTCGAGATTCATTATATCAACTAGTTCGAGATCTTCCGTGCGGGCCGAGAGACCTGTCTCCTCCTCTAATTCTCTGACAGCTGCCTCATCAGGAGTTTCCTCCAGCTCAAGAAAACCAGCAGGCAGGCTCCATTCACCCTTCGCCGGTTCAATGCCCCGTTTGACAAGCAAAACCCTGTCCTCATCCTGCACTATTACAGCTGCCACAGGCTCCGCGTTCCTCCAGATAAACCTGTCGCATCCAGAGCAGTAAAGGCGTTCACGGCCTTCCTCAAATTTTTCACCCAATTCTCCACCACAGTACGGGCAGTGGCTCGGGATAATCTCAGGTGGCATAAGTGATAACTAGGTTGGAAGTTAAAGTAAGCTGGGAGAATTTGAGAGAAATCGCTGAAAGCCATGTCTCGCATGGCTTATTGCGTCTGAATCCAGCGTAACGAATTCTTCGCGGTGCCCGGGATTTGAACCCGGGTCTTCACCGTGACAGGGTGAAATGATGGGCCAGACTACACCAGCACCGCAACTTGGTAAGTTCAGTTTTACAGTAAATTCTTTTAAACTGTCAGCCTTTTTCCACTCCAGGAATTTTCCCCTGAGTTTTCCGTGTTTTACGGCAGGATCTGGTTTTTCCTGCTTCTCAGTGATTCAAACTTGCTGGACGCCGCGGTTCTCAGCCAGTCGTCAAATGCCATGTGGAATTCCTCTCCAAGCTCTTCCTCGAAAAACTCGGTTTGAGGCCCCGGAACCTCCACCTTGAATAGCCTCGAAGTGTCGCCGTACTCCGCTATTATCTCTCCCTCCTCAAGCTCCATCTCCATCCTTACCTGGCTTATAACAGGTTCGTCCAGAGAATCGTATCCCAGGGCCGTGGCTGCGAAATACTCCATAGAGCAGTCTGAATCGTAAGTTTCAACTCTTGTGAACTCTGAATCCATACCAAGTTCCTCCCCGATACTGTAGAGCGCTGAAACATAGCCAACCACTTTTTCATCAACCGACATATCCCCGGTTAATGCCGATGAAGGTCTAGATGTGTACTTTACCATGCACCGGAACACCACGTAAATCTTATATACAGAGGATGGGAGATTTCAATGTAAGAGAAGCCTTAGTCCTATAACAGCAATGAGTATGAGTGCAGTAGGAGAAGTAAATCTGTCAGAAAGTCTTTCAGATGTCTTTCTTCCTGCGAAAACCGCCACTAAACCAGTAATTGCTGCTACAATAGAAACCTGTATCGAGAAAGATGTTCTGTATATACCTATAGCTGCCGCAATTAGAAGTCTGTAAACCGAGAGCACCAAAACAGTTAAACCCAACATTGAGACAAATCTTCTTTCTCCAATATCTCTAGACTTCAGGTAGGTTACGGTAGGGAGAGCAACGTTTGATGAACCGTATACAATCCCTGAAAACAAGCCTATAGCCGGCTCCCAGCTTTTGAAGCAAAAATTCTTGACTTTAGCAAAAAATTCCTCGAGGAAACTGATATTGAAGGCTACGTAGAGCAATGCCAGCACCCCCACCAGTTTTCTCAGCAAGTTCTCAGGAATTTTATCCAGAAGCAACATTGCAGCAGTTACCCCTGCAACAAGTGAAATAAACAGACCCGAAAAATTCCTGAGGCAGTCCTTAAGTTCTCTGAAACTTAATTCTGAGGCTAGTTCTATATTGGCAGCTATCAAAGATATTATCATAAGAGATACTGCCTGCTCTGGAGGGAGAAAAGTTGCCAGAAGAGATGTAGAGATAAGTGCGTATCCAAAACCGTTTAACCCTTTGAAGAACGCTCCTAAAGTTACTGCTGCGACGACCAGCAAGAGATCCATAATATGTTTTTGCGGAAGCTTGTTTAAAGCTGGAAGCCTCCTCGTAAATCATGAGCGATAAGGAAAAATTTGTTATCCTCGGTGATGGAAACGCAGGTGCCACAGCAGCCAAAGAAATCCGCGAAGTAAAAGAAGATGCAGAGATAAAAATACTGACAGATGAATCTGAGCCGCTTTACAACCGGATTATGCTGAAAAATTTCATGAAAGGTACGCTGCCGAAACAGTACACACGCGTACACGACGAGAACTGGTACGAGAAAAGAGATATCGATCTCCATCTCGAAACCAGAGTCAAAGACGCTGATACAGGTGAAAAAACTGTTGAAACAGAGTCCGGAGGAAAATTTTCATACGAAAAACTACTGGTAGCAACCGGCGGCTCACCGAGAAAACTTCCTTTTGACGATGGAAACGAGAACGTCTACTACATGTGGACCATGGACGATGCTGAAAGGATCAAAAATGCTGCAGAGGATTCGGAGAAATCTGTAGTGATCGGAGGAGGACTCCTCGGCATTGATCTCGCGGTAGCCTTCGCTGAAAACGATTCTGAGACATACTATCTGATAAGAGAATCTAACTGGTGGAGTCGCGGCCTCGACAAGGAAGGTGCGGAGATAATTCACAGGAAGCTGGAGGAGAAAGGCGTAAATATTCTCACAGAGACAGAGTGTATCGATTTCGAGACCGAAGACGGAGAGGTCTCGGCTGTCGAGCTCGGTTCCGGTGAAAAAATCGGATGTGATTCTGTAGCGGTCGCGATCGGTCAGACGCCTAATTCTGAGTTTATCGAGGTTGAGAAAAACGATTACGATATGATAAAGACGGATGAGAAACTGGAGACATCAGCCGAAGATGTTTTCGCCGCTGGAAACATGGTTGAGTACTATTCGCCGGTTTTCGAGCGCAGGACGGTCAACGGTTCCTGGGATCACTCGGAAGCCATGGGAGAGGCCGCAGGTAAAAACATGGCAGGTGCTGATGAGGATTTTGACTACGTGAATACTTACGGTGTCGGCCACTTCCAGGTACAGTTCCTCGCCATCGGTGACTGGAGTGGCGAACCGGTTTCGAAAAAATACTCTGAAGATGAGTACAGGCGATTATTCTTCGACGGCGACCGCCTGGTCGGTGCAGTTATGATCGGATACACGAAAGGTCAGGAGAAGTTGAAAGAGTTGATCAGTGAGAAGGTAGAGCTGGATGATCGGGAGAAGCTTCTCGAGAAGAGTTACTGGGATTAGACTCTTCTTTGTGATAGTCTGAGAGTTCTGACTGATTTCCAGGTCCGGTCAGACCTGCATCGTACTCCGAGAGTTCGGTCTGTTCTCCCCTGATTTCCCTGTCTTCACTTATGGCATGTATAGTTTGATCTGCAGTCATTTCCTCAGGCATTAAAGCGTCTACAGCGTATCCCTCTTCGTTTATCTCGTATTTTCTCGGTATATCTATGTATTCGGAGTTGTTGATCGTCCACCAGAGTTTTGCTTTCTCATCGTTGTCGATAAATTCGTTTATCCTGTCCTCGTAACCTGTGGATCCTGCGAGGAAGTACTCTATTGTATCGTCTCTTACCTGTCCGTTTTCGTCAAGTAGAGCGTTTTTTGCCTTTTCGACCTGTCCGGTTATGACTTCCTGATCAAATTCTTCGTGCAGTATGTAACCCGTGAGAAGCGAGCGCATCCGTTTTACGTAGTTCAGGTCGAATTCATGCGTTGGCATGTTTATCGTGACTTTATTCCATCCCAGGTAGCTGCTTCCATCAAGCTGTCCAAGCTCATCTTCAAGTTCCTCCAGGCTCTCCACATGTGCAAGTTCATCGAGCTTCTGCAGCCCTTCACGTCTATCGAACTCCTCTACTTTCTGTCTGAACTGTTCTATATCTCTCAAATCCCCTATCTCTTCTTCAAGCTCTTCAAGAGTTTCAGGTTGCTGCAGAGCTTCTTCAAGATCTCTTTCAAACTCCTCAACAGTGTATACAACCGGGTTGAATTCTTCTCCAGAGATACCAGGTTCGCCGGTTTTCTGCTTCGAAGTCAGCTCTTTCTGGGCCTTGTTTCTCCCTGCTTCACCGGCACCTTCAACCAGGACAAGCACGTCATAATCACTGCCCTTGGTGAAGTCTTCAGAACCTCTCAAGGCCAGGGAATTCTTCGACAGGGCGAGACCCGAGACTTCAGAACCATACAACGCTGCGGCCTTTACTCCGTTACCTTCACCGTAAAGATCTTCCAGGACAGAATCCACTTCCCTGATCTTATTGTCAAAATGTGCCCACATATGGAAGGAATCCAGGGTAGACTGGAAATCATCTTCCAGGAACTCTCTCCTGATATTGAACTCGGGCCTTGTCTGCCTACCTGTAAGCTCCTTCCAGATGAAATTATCCACATCTTCATCTTCCTGAACCCTGTCCTCTACCATATAGGTCAAGAGGTCAAGAGAAACTTTTATGTCTACTTAATAGTGAAAGTTTAGCTATTCATGATCTATCTCGACTTCATCAAGCACATCTAGAGCACTTGGCGAGACAAAAGCGAGATCCTGCCAGTCCTTGGTCATCCTTGGACACGCACAGTTCACGTAGATATCGATCCCGAATCCCTTGTAGTCAGGCTCGAAAATCCTATCTTCAACAAACACATAAACATCTTTACCGTGTTTCTCCAGCTTCTCCTTGGCGATCTGGACTGCCTGCATATAGTTCTGGCCTTTCTTGCTCGAGGTAACGATTCCCCATTTCTTCTTGTCCTTGTGCTTGATGACACGTGCGTGCTCGGCTCGAGTCTCGTCGTCCAGAGAGTTAGCTGGTTCAACCCAGATATGCTCCTCGTATGGGTCTACCACATAGACCTTTTTCCCGGTCTCCGATACCTGTGAAGGGTGGAAGTGGCCGGATCCTAGGAAAACGAAAGCATCTATTTTCTCAGCAATATTATGTGCTGCACCTGCATCGCATCCAAGGACCTGACCAGGCTCTGTGGTTCTCAAGCCTGTAGTTCCTTCAACTACTTCAAATCCTTTCTCCTCTAGGAACTCTCTGGCTCGGTCAGCCCTGTCCATGTACTGCGTCACGCCCACAAGGCCAACAGTATCTGCTTCTATGTCCTCGTAGTGCTCTTCCAGGACCCCTATCAGGTCACGATCCTCTCTATAAGGAAGATAGTACACGTTCAGGTCGTCCATGTCCTGTCTCTCGGGGTGCAGGAATCTGGTGTGGCCAACGTGGATCAGGGCGTCTGCCCCCATTCTTTCGGCTTTTTCATCAGCGATACCGCATGCTCCAAAAGTTGAAGCGCCGATTATAACCGTATCAAAACCTTCTTCCTCCAGCTGGTCCGCGTAATCCACGATCTGTGGTTTTATCCCGTCAGGGCCCTGAAGGCCGATCTTCTCGAAGTCTTTATCTTTTATCTCCTCTACAACTTCTTCAAACTCTTCGTAGTTGAATTTCTGACGTTCTTCTGTTTTCTTCTCACGGGAGTTTTTCGGTGTCATAGAAAATCTATTTCAAGGCAATCTTTTTTAGTTAGATCAGAGTTCACGGAGTTTTTCCATGATAAAACTCTTTTCTTCCCTTGCAACAGATTCACGAAGACTGTCTACCACACCCTCAGGAGCCCCGAAAACGTCGAAACCTGCTTCTATGGCAACACCTACTTTTTCACGATCTGCTTCACCCAGGAGCAGGATCTTGAGATCTGCCTCTAGGTAGTTCATCGCATTTCCCAATCCTCTGTCATTCATTCTGCGCGCATCGAGAACCAGTTTTTCACCATTGAAAGCGAAAACATCCTCAAATGAAGAAAGATATCCTGACTCAGGTATTCTCTCAGCCTGTGTACGCCTGCTGGATACAACATACCCCTGATCTGAACTCCTGTTCAGGCAGACTCCTTTTCCAGCTCTCGGATCTATTGGAAGGACTTCAGAAGCCTCCAGACCTGATTCAAGCGATGTATCCGGAGAGTCGCGGTTCTTGAAAGGATTCTTGGATTTTTCCACGCTGCGATTGCGTTCTCCCTGAACGGATCTACTGTGAGTTCCGGAATCTGAAACTTGGCTTTTTTCTGCCTCAAGTTCTGCTGGACCAAGATTTACTTCCTGACCATTCCTCAATTCGCCGCTGTAACCGAATAAAGCAGGTTTACCAGAGTTTCTAGCACGATAACCATCTCTGGAGCTGTAACCTCCTTTCTTGGCAATTATAGCTTTAGGATACTCTCCAGGAGGCATTGTCTGATCGCTGAACACTACTTCTTCGCTTATCCTACCCGAAATTTCTCCTTTCGACGCTCTTATGCCTTTTTCGGATACTATGAAACCTTCGCTTGTTCTGGAAGTTCTGTATACGTCGACGATGTGAAAACCTCCGCGCTTGTATACAAATTTCAGGTTAAGATTTTTTCTGGAGATTTTCTCGACTAGCTCCTCAACCTCCCGTTTCTCGAAAGGTTGCTCGTCATTTTTGACCTTCTGGCGTTGATTCTCTCCTCGGACCGGATTCCTGGAGATCTCAAGTTGTTCATCCGCAACCATGAGCTTTTCGACCTGCGAATTTCTCAAGTAATAGGTATGAGGTCGTGTAATTCCTTCTTCAAGTGAAATACCAAGGCCGTTAACTGTTTCGAGTATTGATTCACGTCCTCCAAACTCCAGAGCTCCTGTATATCCCGGTTCCACCATTTTCTGGACTAGGATCGCGGGAAACCCTGATTCTTCAGCAGTGTAACTCGATATAACTTCTCTTATTGATTCGAATAGGCTTGATGATCCGACATTGAGTTTGTAGCTGTATTTTTCTTTTTCACCGCCAGAAACCCTGACTGATACGAGCTGGCTGCTTCTCTGTCCTCCTACAAGATTTTTGGCACGGCCTGAAGCCTCTCTTACTTCTGAGCTCATGCCTACTTCCTCGTAGGCGTCCTTGATTTCTCTCTTTATGCTGCGGTTGAGCGAGCTGTTCAGAATTTTCTCCGGATCGTCTTCACCGCCAAACAATCTTCTTATCTCGTCCGGCTTGATGACGAAAAAATTCGGCACATTGAATTCGTCGCCAACGCTGTCAAGTAACTGTGCTTTTTCACCCGACTCCTCTCCGGTTTCTCCTTTCCACTGGACCATAACACAAGATTCTGTGTGCTCCGAATTAAATCTTCGGTTTCCACAAAAGTTTTTCCTGATAAATTGTAGGAGAAACAAGGAAATTTTTCTAATTCCTATAGCCTTTCCCAGATTCTTTCTCTGTAGTTTTCTGCTGCCTCGAACCTGGATTCGAGCGATTCTATTCTGGGTCCGAAAAGTTTCTCTGCCTTTTCCCTGTATTCCTCCGGGTTTCCGCCGACCAGAAAATCTGTAGGTTCAAGATTCTGCAACTCGACTTTTAGGTAGGCTCTTGTCTCCCGGATATCATCTTCCATCATTTCAATTTCTCTAGGGTGTCTTCGTCTTCAACAGCTGCTGTAGTGTAGTCATCCAGCTCTCCGAGAACCTCTTCGTAGGTTTCCTGAGCCCAGATAAGCGAATCGAAGTCAGGAGTCTCCTCGTCTACATCGTAGATTCTCTGAGCTTGGTCCGGTCCTTTCGGACCGTCTGGACAACCCATCATATGTTGTTACTAGACAATAACAATTAAATTCTTGTGGGTAGAAATATCCTCTAAATTTAGAAAATAGGATAGAAAGTTAGAGAAAAATGATTTTTACTGGTTGAGCTTGACCCTGCATGTGACAGGCATCTTGTGGTTGGCTCTTTCCAGTGCCTTCCGTGCCTCTTGGACGTCTCCCTCGTCGACTGAGACTTTGAAGACGATGTCTCCTTCGTCAACGATTGCTGAGCGTCCGATCGGTCGTCCGAAAGGCTTACGCATTCCTTCGTAGTAACGGTCTGCCTGTGCAATTCCTGCTAATGGGTGGTATCTCAAAACGTGGTGTGGGTAAGGTCGAATTTTCAGCTTGTACTCCTCTTCAGGATCGAAAACCTTTGATAGGAATGAGTTAGCTGCTACTCGACCTGCTTCAAGAGCTTCTGATCTAATGTTGCAGTCTTTCTCTGCGACTAGAATTACTTCTTTCTCGAAATCTTTTCCTCGTGCCCCCATCTCGTACTGTGTAACCCTTGGAGCTGGTGCTCCTGCCACGTAATTGTCGTTCTTGTTCTGGGCCTTGCGTGTGTACGGCTGGTTAGGCTGCTCTCTGTAAATGCTTGCAGGTCGATCTCCCATAGTTTTTGAACCTCTTACTCATGCACGTGAAGTGAAATTTTAAATAGGGTATGCTAATCTGTTTCCCAGTATTTCTCTGTAAATCTTCCAGCATACCATCCTGCTGTTGAACCCAGATTACTGTCTATACTGCTGAATGTGCTCATGGCTTCTCGCACTTCATCTTCGTCCTGTTCTTCAGAGTACAGAGCCTCCATAAATTCAGCCAGCGCATCATCAACTTCTTCAGGATCAAGCCCTTTTCCATACAACTCTGCCTCCTTTTGAACATTGTCAGCAATCCCATCCAATGCATCAAGCTCAGATTTACAGTAATCGAATAGATTATCATATTGTCCGTCTACAAAACCATGAACTAGAGTGCGAACATGAGGATCTTGCCTGTACAACTCAGTGAATCCTCTCATCACTTGACTTTTATCCAGGCCAGCTTCCTGCGAGTGAGTTTCTATAGCCTCAACTGACTCTGGATAATCTCTGAACGAAATGCTTGACCCGAAATCCCCATTCCCTCCTGGCATTGTTGCCAATTAATAGTAAATCCAAAGTTTTTTATTTGAATCGGGATTTTAAACCTGGAAAAACAATTCCGGTGTGTGAAGAGAGTCAAGGTTTTCCAGATCGGGCTTGGAAGCTTTGGAAGGCACGGCTTCGAGAAATTTATCGAAATGGAAGGCAATCTTCCAGAGGCAGATATCGAGATCTGCGGAGTATGTGACAGGGATCTTGAGAGACTCAGGTCTGCAGAAAAATTCGCTGAGGCTCATGAAACAGAAGTAGAAACCTTCCACACCACCGAGGAAATGTACACGGCAGCCGAACAGGCTAGCGGTGATGAGGTGCAGGTTCTTATCTACGACGCAGGGCCTACCGACCAGCACCCCGACCACATATACGAGTCTCTGGAGAGAGGTTTCTACCACGTCGCAGAGAAGCCTTCGTCCATGAACCGGAAGCAGCACCTGAGGGAGAAGCAACTGGCAGACAGCAGAAACGTTATCTGGAAAGTAGATTTCATAGAGCGGGAAAACCCTGTCGTCAAGAAAACCCTGGAGATTCTTGAAGACGAAAAACCTGAAATCGAGGAAATCCAGGTTTTCAGAGAGTCAAGTGTCGGAGTAGAGAAACTTCTGGACCCTGTAAAGAGGCTTGGAGTCAAAGGCGGGGATATACTGGACAAGATGATACATGAAATCTACGTACTGGACTTCCTGGAAGCAGCAGACCAGGAATTCGATCTCGAACTTGAAAAGGCAGAAGCAGAAGAATTTATGGCCAAAAATTTTGATTCACAGAAACTTATGTCGCTGGATGGAGGATATACCGAGGAAATAAATGATAAAACAGCTACGGGAATGTCCTCCGCAGAATTTTCAGCAGAAGAAACCAAGATCAGATTTCATTCATCCTGGCTGGGCCTGAGCGCGGATTCTCAGCATAGAGCCAAGGAAATAAAGGAGAAAATAGGTTTCCAGGTCTTCAACAGGAATTTCCGGGAACACGAGGGACAGGCATTCCTTGACGAGGAAGCAAGATTCTTCATAGTTAAAGGCGAGAGAAATCTTCTCGGTGATCTGCTACATGAAAAATTATACGATCTGGAGACCGGAGAACGGATAGAAACACGTGAAAACATTCATGACCAACTTTACCGGGTCCTTGAAAACTCTGTGCTCGAGGCAGCAGGTCTAAAGGAAAACTCAGTCTCCGAGAAGGAACTGGATATTTTCATGAATGCCATATTTGATGTAAGAGACGAGGTAATAGATAGAGATGATTTCCGGGAGGTCCTGGAGTCTGGCAAGGCAGCCGTGCGCAACCTGGTTCTGGAGGATGGAAAGATACTTGAAAATGAGGAGTCAGAACGTATAGCAGGATGAAAGCCGTAATACCTTGTGCGAAGAAGAAAGATGGAATGTTTCCTTTCTCGGAATCCAAGCCGACGACACTGATGCCGGTTATGGGCAAACCGATAATCGACCATTTAATCGAATCACTGGAGTCAGTAGGCGTCGACGAATTCTATATCGTAGCCAACCACAAGGAAGACATCCTGAGAGAGAAATTTGAGGACGACGGAAAAATTAATATAGTGCACCAGGAAAACCTGACGGGAACCGGTGCAGCTCTGGAAGCATGCGGAAATCTTGACGAGGACTTTTTCATGGTGAACGGTGACGTAGTCGTATCAGAGCGCGATCTGGAAAATCTCAAGAGAAAATTCCAGCAGGACGGATACAAGGCCTCGCTTCTCGCGGCAGGAGAGGACAAACCGGAAAAATTCGGAGTCCTGAGCATCACAAACGACGAAGTGACCGCATTAGAGGAAAAACCGGAAGAACCTGACAATTCACTGGTCAACACCGGAATCTACATCTTTAAACCTGATATAATCGAAACTCTGCAGGAAATAGATTCCGAGGAGAAATCTGTGACCGATGCAGTAAGGAAATTCGCTGAAGAGGAAGCCGTAAACTTCGAGCTGATCGAGGACTACTGGCTGGACATCGGAACGCCGAAAAAACTCCTGAAAGCCGACAGAGTGAAACGGGAATTCGAGATAAACGGGAAAAATATCGCAGATTCAGCAGAAATTCATGAAGGAGCAGAAATTCTCGGTGATGGAAGAATTGAAGATGATGCAGTCGTTAAATCAGGTGCAGTGCTTGAAGACGACGTTTTCATCGGTGAAGGCGCTGAAATCGAACCAAACACACATGTAAAAAATTCTACAGTTTCAAGAGGATCTGTTATTCAGGCGGATTCGATACAGGACTGCCTTCTGTTTGAAGAATGTATCACCGACTCCGGAGCCTCAGTTGAAAACACTGTGCTCGGCGAGGAATCAGATGTAAGGTCAGGCTCTGTGATCAGAGAATCATTCATCGGAGCAAGGAGCTATATCGAGATGAACAACTCGATCAGAGGGGTCAAGTTTGTACCCGATGCACGGACGGATCTTTCAGAAATAAGTAAGTAATAACATATCCTACAGAGAATAAAGATAGAATTTTAACTGTTAAGTAACAATTATACACGTGGAAAGAATAGGCTCATTTGGATACGGAAACTTTGGAAGTGTCTGGGCCTCAGACATTGAAGGTCATCCAGATTCAGTTCTAGAGTTTGTTTCAGACCCTCGATTTAATGAGGTTGAGAATCTAACTGATGAAGTGCCAGGAGAGCCAGAAATTAGCGACCAAGACTTTAGTCAAGCCGTAGAAGTAAGTTCTAGAAACGGAAAGCCACGTAATTATGAGATATTAGATGAAAATCTAATTGCTAGGATAGAAGATTTAGATCAGGCTGTCGTAGCGACAAGTACAGACTCACATTTTGAGCTAGGCCTTGTTTTATCAGAAGCTGAAATCGATATAATGCTAGAAAAACCTCCAACAGAAAGTCCGGAAGAAACCGAACTTCTACTCGAAGCTTTGGAAGAAAATGACGTTAAAGCAGGCGTAAACATGATTGAAAGACAGCATCCTGCTTATAAGGCGGCCAAAGACGTATTTGACGATGAAATCGGACATATCTTCAACTATAGATCTAAAGATTTGAGAGGCAAAGATAGAGGGCTTGGGGGCGGAGAAGGATCCAGAATTATTATGGAGGATCTGATTCACGATCTCTCAGAGATAGAAGGCCTCACTGAACAGAGTTTAACCGACTCCACAGTAGAAAATGCAGACGTAAATAGATGGAACGAGATAGGAGACTTTGATTACAGGACTGACGTGGATGCTGAAGTTGTTATCAGATACGATGACGGACCTGAGGCAGAGTTAAGAGGAAGTTTTGCCGACGAGGAGAGAAGATACTTTGTAGCAGTAAATAGAGAAAAGGACAGAGCTTTTTATGTCAACACTTTGTCAAGAGACCATATTTCACCACAAGCAGCGATAATAGAAGGCGAAGATAATATAGAATACCTTGAAGAAGTGGCTCGAAACGGAATGATCCTAGACGATGAGGCTCAAAGAGTGTTGATGGAGAAAGTTGATGCAGAAACATTAGAAGAAGAGATGGAGAAGCATGTTCCTGATTCGAAATATGTCGACGAAAAGCCAATGTTTGGCTGGGCGCCTGTTTATAACCAAGTAGAAAACATGACTTCAGATGCAGAACCAGTAACAGATCTTGAAGAAGTGTATGGCTACCAAAAAATCATTCAGGAAATATATGAGGCCTCAGGAAAATCTGATGCAACAAGTCCAGAGCTATCGTAACTGAGATAAAAAAGGAGACGATAAATGAGTGAGACCTTGATTGAACAGAAAGCCGTAGAACTGGGATTAGATTACGAAGAGATTCAGGAGACTACCTAGCTATAGATCTCAGTGACGATGACGCTCTCGAGGCCTTTTCCCGGAAAATTACTCATGACTATCCGCTCATGGGCCTGCAACTTGATTACGTTGGCGAAGAAGAAATCAGGCTTACTCCTAATACTGAAGAATCTGTAGAGATGGAGGACGAGAATCTTTAGAGTTATTTCCAGAGGCTTATGGATGGAGTTGCGTCAGGAACTGTTTTCGAGTTAGAACACAACCCTGACCTCTCAACTGATTACCAGAGAACCAACGTAGATGTTTCAAAGGAACACGGAGCGAAGTACAGAGGAGAAATGATAACAGATGGAGATTTCATTCTGCTAAATGTTGGAGACAAACCAAGAGACGTCTTGGAAGGGAACAATACAATTTTCTTTGATCAGGAAGGATATCCATCTGAAAGTTATGTTAAAGAAAATGGTATAGACTCGATAACAGTTAAAGATACCACAGAGTACTCACTGATCTCAGCAGAGCTTATCAGCAAGCAAACAGGCTAGACCCAGTACAGTTTTGAAACCAACCTGACAAAACAAGTATAGGGGAGTATATCTCATGAAAGCCGTGATCCTCGCAGCAGGCGCCTCCAGCAGGTTCAAACCAGTCAGCGACAACAGGCACAAAGGCCTGACCAGAGTCCTCGGCAAACCTATAATACATCATACAATCGAGGAACTAAAGGAAGCTGGCGTAAACGAAGTTATCGTCGTCCAGGGTCCTGGAAGAGAAGTAGAGGAAGAGCTAGGGGATCTCGCGGACCATTACACAGTACAGGAAAATCCTGAAGGCATGGGAGACGCATTAAACCAGGCAAGAGAATTTCTGGACGATAAATTCCTTGTATTGACACCTTACCGCGCCAACGCGGCGCAGTTCTTCCAGCTGATGATAGAGAAAGCAGAAGAGGAAGATTCGGAAGTAGTTTTCGTCTCCACGCCGACAGAAGAGCCGGAAAAATACGGTATACTTGAACTGGATGACTCAGGGAGAGCTGTCGACATGGTGGAGAAGCCTGAACCAGGAGAGGCGCCGAGTAACCATAAGGTCGTCGGAATGTATCTCTTAAGCCACAGTTTCTTCGACTACCTGGATAAAGTCGAGACCTGGGAGTACCAGTACGAGGACGCACTTTCAGAGCACATGAAAGGTGAACCTGCCTCAGTCCTGAAGATAGAGGAAGAGACCAACTCGATAAAGTATCCATGGGACCTTTTCTCGGTGCTGGAAGAGCTAATGGAGAATAGAGACGAAAATATTTCAGAAAACGCGGAAATCGCGGAATCCGCCGAGATAAAAGGAACTGTGATAATAGAAGACGGCGCGAAAATCTACGAAAACGCCGTGATCAAAGGCCCTGCATACATCGGCGAAAACGTAAATGTGGGAAACAACGCTCTAGTCCGGGATCACGTAGCACTGGAGAAAAACGTGACAGTCGGCACAAACTCCGAGGTAAAGAACTCCATCTTCCAGCCGGAAAGCTCCCTCCATTCAGGCTACATTGGCGACTCGGTGATCGGGAAAAAAACGAAGATCGGTGCGGAAACCGTTACTGCGAACAGGAAATTCCGGAGGTCAGGGGATCGACCGGAGATCGGCTCGGATCTTATCGGAAAGGACTACGAGAAAGATACCGGACGAGAATTCCTTGGAGCAGTAATAGGAGACGATGTGGATATCGGAGTGAACGTCTCGCTGATGCCAGGAGTCCAGATCGGCAGCGACGCCAAGATCGGGCCTGGAACAGTTTTACATGAAAACGTTGAAAACGGAGAAACCGTCTACGTCGACCAGGAACAGGTGAGAAAGGAATGAGAAAATCCGGAAGCTGCCGAAGCGCAGCTTATGATGATCAAACCACAGATTCTTATGAGGAATCTGTTCGAACTAACTTCGTTTCGAAGTTAGTGACTTTCAGAAGTTTGGTGAGAAAAGAATGAAAATAGGCGTGGATTTTGACCGAGTGCTGTTCAAGACTGACGAATTCAACGAATACCTGAAGGAGGAGACAGGTCTACACCACGTAGAGGCCGACGTCTATGACGAAAACGGATGCTACTCGCCGGAGAAACATGCCGAAGCATGTGGTATTGACGTCGAGGAAATTTACAGCGCTATGAAAAATCTCAGCAGGTTCCTCTACAGCGATATAGATTCTCTGAAAAAGTTAAAGCCAGAGCACGAGCTTTTCATAGTTACACGCGGAGAAGAAAAACTCCAGAAACAGAAAGTAAAAAACTCCGGCGCCAATAGATTATTTGACCAGCTTTACATCGTTCAGGGAGCACCAAAAAACGTTGGCGGCATTGATTTCCTGGTTGACGATCGTGAAGAAGAGATTGAAAATGCAGATGTGTCAGGAATGGTTTTCGACCGTGAAAAACATGATATGGAAGATTTAATCGAGAAAATCGGTGATATAGAGTGAGGCCTGAGAAAGTTTTCAAGAGATATGATATACGTGGAGGATACCCTGAAGAGCTGGATGAAGAGTTCGCGGAGCGGCTGGGAAAGGCGCTTGGAAAGTTTACACGAGAGAATTTTTCACGCCGTATAGTAGTATGTAGAGACAATAAAGAGAGCTCGGAGAGCCTGAAACAGAGCCTTATGGATGGGCTTGAGTCTTCCGGAATGAAAATTTTTGATATCGAAGAGGGACCGACAGATTACGCTGCTTACCTCGGAAAGAAACATGGATGCGTCTCTGTACAGGTAACGTCCTCACACATGCCATTCAATTTCAATGGATTCAAGTTCATGTACCCTGAAGGTAATGGCTTCGTCAACGAGGATCTAGAGCAAGTGAAGGAGAACTTCCGTGACCAAAACTTTGTGGAAGACGAAGGTTTGGTCCGTGAGATGAGTTCGACCTCTATGCAAAGGTATAAAGATAACTTGAAGATGACTGCGATGCGGAACAGCTCCGCGACCATCGACAAGAAAATTGTAATTGACACCATGGGCGGTGCGACGCGTAAAGTACTGCCCGATCTTCTTGACAATCTTGGTGCTACCGTGATTGATCTAGCAGATGAAAAAGAAGAAATGCCGTACAGAGATCCGCCAAATCCGAAGCCAGAGAATCTTGACGAGCTTGTGGAAAAATTCGAGGAGGAAGATGCGGATCTAGGGATAGCGACGGACATGGACGGCGACAGAGTCACTGTGTATCACGACGGTGAGTTCCTTTCTGGTGACGATGTTTTCTGTATATTTGGACAGCTTGTAGGCGGCGATTCAGTTGCTTCAATCGATACTTCTGGAGCGCTGGAGGAGATGATGGATGATCGTGGTAATGATGTCTTCTATACCCGTGTAGGCGATCCTTTTGTCATGGATAAAGCACTGGAGGAAAAAGTGGACTTTGCTGGTGAGCCTAACGGTCATTACTCTGTCCTGGATTTTGTGCCGTATAATTCAGGGACTCTGACTGCTCTGATGATTGCCGGTACCGATATTGATCAGAAGATGGAGCAGGTGCCGTTTTACAGCGTTAAGCGTGACAGTGTAGAGGTTGAGGACAAGGATCAGGTCATGAAGGATCTGAGATCCGAGTTTGATGAAGATGATATTGTTTCGGAGAAGGATGGATTGAAGGTTTCAATGGGGTATTCTACTGTTTTGATGAGGCCTTCCGGTTCTTCCGAGAAGATTCGGGTTATTTCAGAGGCTCGGGAGGAAGATACTGCTGAGGCCGGTCTGGAAGAGGCCACAGATATGATCCGGAACTCATAAAACCGTCTCTCCCTCTTGTTTCTTCATGTCTGAAGTTGTATACGAGTTTGAAGACGGCCCCTATGACATCCTGAATTACACTGTAAGAATGGAAGATGGAAAAGCTGTAATAGATCTAAATGACAACGATCTCGGAAGAATTACCGTGGAAAGCCTGGAAGCAGTGGAAGAGCTGCGGAACGCTCTTGATAGAATTGAATCCGAGTTAAAAGAAGCCCAGAGGCGTGGAGAAGAGCTTTAGTTTAAGTAAAAGTGGAAAAATAAAGAAGGAAAGAGTTATTTATGGCCTGAGACTTTACACGTCTCTTGCCTTTACGGTCTTGCGTCCGTTTTCCTGAGCTCTTTCTACTGCTCTGTGAACCAGGTCCTTTACCTCGTCATCTAGAGCGGAGTAGAAATCGGAGCCAACGTTGACTCCATCAGCTGCGTCACGAACGCCAGATTTCTTCAGTACATCTACCATTGTGAAATCCTCCAAGAAGGTATTGTCAGGCCTCTTTTTTATAGGTAGGGGGGTTAAAGCCGGAAAAAGTGTTCATTCAGGTCTGTGAAACCGTTTTGTATCTAAAAGGTATAAAAACGACGAAGATAAATTGAGAAAGAATTCTCCTCACAGGCTTCATAAACAGACAAAAATAAACCAGTAGATTCCGGAAGAGAAAAACACTAATCAACAATTCTCCACCATGAATGTGACAGGGTTTTTAACGTTACAAAGGCAATGCTAAAACAAAAAATAGTCTTTCAACCATCGAATTTCCACCGATATGTGAACCTAAATGTCATCTTGCGAACTATGCGGAAAAGACACCGATTCTCTGAAAAAAGCTAAAATCGAAGGAGCCACTCTCAAAGTATGCGACTCATGCGCGGAAATGGGTGAAACAGTCAAGACACAGTCAAAGACCCGTAAAAAGAAAAAGAAGAAACGCACCAAGCGGAAAAAGAGAGATACGAAAACCCTGGCCAGCGATTACGGCGACAGAGTCAAGAACGCACGTGAAGCGAGGAAACTCTCCATCAGCGAAGTAGCCGACGATTTAAACGAGAAAGAATCAGTTATCAAAAAAGTCGAAGGCCAGGACCTGAAGCCTGACAAATCATTGGCAGGAAAACTGTCGAAAAAATTCGGGATCGATCTCTACGTCAATCCGGAAGTTTCAGACGTCGATACGGATTCCGGAGACACGAGAAGCGCCACGCTTGGCGATGTTGCAGAAGTAAAGGACTAGGTCAGCTTGAACTCGCCGTCCAGCACCAGATGTGAGAGAACACCCAGTCCTACCGCCAGACCAGGAATCATCGATGAGAAAAGCAGAACCCCAGAGATTACACCCAGAGAAGAGACTATTGCCAGAAAGCTTAGAGAGTGCGTGAAACCTCTGTGACGCATTTTCACAGCTGAAAAGGACGTGTAAACAATTAAAAAGGCTCCAGAGGCAGCTATAAAGTTTTGATGCATCCGGAAGGGAAGGAAAAATAGCAACACAACACCCAGTCCGATACTGGCGAATGACTTGACGGCTCTATGCACGTAAGCCTTCTTGTGATCTATATCAGAGATAACAGAGCCTATAAATATCCCTATAGATGAAATAACAACTTCAGTGAAGGATAAAACCAGATTCTGCTTCAGAAAATATGCAGCCACGGAAGCCGTTAGAAATCCGAAGAGTACGTGTTCTGTGAAATCGCCCATAGAGAAAATTTATTTCTGACCGGGCTTATATTTGCCGTTGCATACTGCTCTGAGGCCCTGAAGCACTGATTTTTCTTCGAGATCGCATAATTCTATTTCCGGAACTCTGTTAACCGATTCTTCCTTTACCTCATTTCTTAATGGTTTTACAACCATTTCAGGATGATTCAAGGGAAGTGCTCCTCCGAAAATTATTTTTTCAGGGTTAAACAGGTTTGAAACATTTGCGACGCAGAATCCGTTTACTTCATGCATCTTGGCAATGGTTCTCTCTGCCTTGGAATTGTAGTGATGGTACTGGTCGAATATCTGTTTTGCATCCTTAAAATCGGCGTCGAATAGTTCTTTAGCCATTTTTGGCATATTCATCCCCGAACAATATGCCTCCCAGTGGCCCGTACCTCCACAGCCGCAGTCAAGTTCATCGCCGACTTTCATGTGGCCGACTTCTCCAAAGTTTCCATCTACGGCTTCTATAACCTCTCCCTCAAGTATAACTCCTGCTCCGATACCTGAGCTGATAGTTATATACACGAGATTTTCCGTATCGTGATCTCCGTAGTGGTACTCTCCTACAACCGCTGCTGTACAGTCGTTTACTATTACTAAATCCTCTGTATCCGGCAAGAGTGCTCCCAGGTTGACTTCCTCCATTCCGGAATCCGGGAAAAAGTTTGGCGGGTAGAATACTTTTTCCTCACGGTCTATAGGTCCTGCAGCGGCGACAGCAATCTTTTTTATGTCATCTCTATCATATTCTATAAATTTCAGTGCATCACCGACTGCTGCCTCAATATCATTCAGAAATCTTTCAGTCCTCATTTTTTCGGTTACCTTGAACTCCTCATTTCCGACCCCTAGAATTGTATTCGTTCCTCCTATGTCTATACAGAGAAATGCCATAATACTTCGTATTACTGGATGTTTTTGTAGTTAATCTCGAAGAAAGGATTCCGGAGACTGTTATTCAGAAACTTCTAGTTATCCAGTTGATCCAGTTTCTGTCTTAATTCATCCATCTTCTCCTTCACTTCATCGCCATTAATTTCTGTAATCTCCTGTTCAACTCCCTCTATCTGCGAGGTCATGTCCTGTAAATCCTCGGAAATTCTGCCAGTATTCTGGCTGAAATTATCTACTCTTTCCCCTTGTTCCTGCCCTGAAGATTCATCATCTTCTTTCTCAGCAGAAGAAATTTCCTCAGTGGAAAGATTGTAGGACTGCTTGAACTGCTGAATTTGATCCTCAAGACTCTGATCCGAACTAACTTCTTCATTATGGTTATCCATGAAATTTTGAAGGCGATCAAACACATCCATATGTACTAGATTTTGTATACCCTCATAAAAACAGTTTTGGAGAACAGTGAACAGTACTGCAGAAAAAGACTAATTCCTCCAGAACCAACTAGGAGATTAATGACCATAAGGATCGATTACCGGGGAAAAGGTATAGGCAGATACCTCGAACTGGATGAACAGGACTGGAAAATTGAGAAATTTGGCTTCTTAAATAACACAAGGAGCGGAGAGCTCACGGAAAATGCTCTTGAAGAACTGGAAGAACTTTCAAGAGAACTGGAATACGGAGAAGACACGAACGGATTTCTGGAAGGATTAGCCCAGAGACTTTACGGGGGTGCAATCCAGACACCTTACGGGACTAGAGAATGGATCGGGGAAATTCCTGATGATGTAGAAGAGTATTTGGAAGAAGTCAGAGGTTTCGGGATTATGTAGAGAAACTATCGGCGAAACTCGTGGTATCTACTGTGATTCAAAGACTTAACAACGCCGATTACGAAATAAGATGCATGCCCGGTCCTGAGCACGTCAACCAGGAGCTAATAAAAGATATCAATAACCACCTGAATTCAATTGAAGGAGATCTCAGGCAAATCCATTCTGATATTCAGGAAGTTGTAACCATAGAAGAGAGAGAAGCGAAAAAGCTTTCTTCACAGAACTCTCGTGCCTTTCCAGACGAGGAACGTGCTGTTTCAAGCCTGAACAAAGTTCTGGGTAAGGTTGACACGATACTCAGTGATGAAATAGAAGCCATAACAAATATGCAGCGATATCATGACTTCGGTAATATTAAGAACTACGATACAGGAGACCCTGGCATAACTGCAGCAGTAAATTATATTCGCGTGGTAGCTAGGCTAGGCAAGACAACCATTCAGGCTCTTCAGGTGCAGATAAAGTTCGAGGCCGAAGTGGCGCAGATTCACACCTTGAAAAATGGAGATGTAAATCTCTCAGAAAACCAGAAACAGTACATACAGCAATGGATAAGGGATTGCCTGGAAATACTGGAAGATATGAAAGAAATACTGGAAGAGGTACTGAACTTTGGCGAGAAGATGCTTCAAAAACATGAAGATCCAGAAGGCTTACTTCAGGACTACGTAGAAGAGTATAGAGGAAATATGATCGGCGGCGAAATAGAGAGAATAGAAAGAGAGGAAGAAGAACTTAAGAAACTCTCAAAAAACATTGAATGAAACGCCGGGGTCGGGATTTGAACCCGAGAGGGCCAGATGGCCCAGTAGCTTAGCAAGCTACCGCATTAAACCAGACTCTGCCACCCCGACAATAAATTAAATGTTCTTGAACTGTGTGAACGTGAGCGCCATTTTGTTAGCCAGCGTCTTGTAAAATATTCTTGTTGTAGGCGTTGATTCTTGATGCGCCTGTTTCAGGACTTCTTCATGTTTCTGCCTCACCGGTTCATACAGGTTGACTGCCTCGTCTCTCGTCAACCCACAGATATCCATGTTTTCCGCGTGCCTGATCTCCCTCGTGATCGCTTCCCTGCGCTCAAGGAACTCTCTCGGATTCACCTCTCCTGCGAGGTATGCTTCTGTGATTTCCTCGAGTTCTTCAAGATGTTCCTTCCATTCCTGCTGGTCGATTCTCCCGCTTCTCAAGTGGTCGACTACTATTTTCTGTTCTGTCCTGAGGTAGGAGTGTGTGAATCCTTCAGTGATTTTTTCACGAAGTTCTTTTTTCATCTGGTATTACTGTTTTACGTGGAAAACAACTTAAAAACCACTCGAAAGGGTCCGGGCAAACTATTTAAGTTTCTAGAGGGAATTTTTGGATTATAAAGTGGTAAACCAGTGGGAGAAAACATAATCGACTTCTCGGACATAGTGGATAAAGAAGTTTTCACAGAGAAAGGATCGTACTGTGGAGAAATCAAGGACGTAGAGATGCAGCTTGGAAAATTCGCTGTAAGAGCTGTAGTCGTAACTGCGGAAAAAGGCAGTTACCTCGCCGAGAAAGTCGGAGGCTCGAAAAACGTAGTCATCCCGTACAGGATGATCGACGCGATTGACGACGTCATCATCATGAAGGACTTCGAGACCAGCGACGCAGAATCCTCGGAGTAAAAAACTTCCACAAACCAAAAATTTTTCTTCTCAGAAATTCTTTTTTGCAAGGAATTTTTAACCTGACCGGAGAAATACTTTTCCATGGCTTCCAGCGCTGAAATCACAGGTTTCCTATACACAGTAGTGAGAGAATCCTGGACTATCGCGGCCATACTGACCAAGTACATACTGGTCTTCAACATTGGATTCCTGGCCTACAGGAAAAAACTGTCCCTGGAAGAATTCCGGGAAAACCTCATGAACTGGAGCAAACCACTCGTAATGGTTTTCGCGCTCCTGGGACTGGCATCCGCATCTATAGGCGGTTTCGGACTTGAAATAAACTTTCCCTTCATCAGCCAGTTAATAGCCGTGGCAACACTAGGCTTCCTCTTCTGGAAATACTAGAAAAATTCAAATTTCGAGAAAATATTCAGAAAAAAGAAACATCAGGGAAAATTCTAAAGAAAAATTTCTCTATGAAAGCCTGTCGTCGACTTCATCATACCACTCAGAGATCGTTTCACGGGTGAGCTCCTTGATATCCTCCCATGGTAGCGCGGTGTAGACGTAGTAAACTGTTTTATCCGTCTTTCCCTCCCTCAGGACGAGATCCTTATCCAGCATCTCCTGCAGTGCTCTCTGAACTGTTGAGCGGCTGCGGTCGACGTTTTCCTTGATCTGTTTGACTGTCATCTGCTGGTCGCGGATTTCCTGGAAAATATCTCGCTGAAGATCATTGAGCTGGAAGGTTTCAAACACTATTTCGTCGGATTCCTTGCCTTCCAGATCGAGAAGAGTCATGTAAAGAAAACTGCGGGGTTAACAGTAAAAAATCTTTACTCGCCGGAACCAGGACTCCCGGAATCAGAAATCCTTGACTCATACTTCTCCAACGACTCTTCCAATGCAGCTTCCGCGTCAATCCCGAGATCAGACGCCACAGCCAGCAGCGAGAAAAACACGTCACCGATCTCGTCACGCTTAACCTCCAAGTCTTCCTCACTCATTCCATAATCAGAACTTTTGGCCGCGTCCGCCGCGACCTCTCCAGCCTCCGCCAGAAGATCCAGGATACGGTACGCAGTTTTACCCTCCAAATCGTGTTCCTCGATGAATTTCTCGACACGCTCCTGATTCTCCATCATAAATTTATTCTACTTCGGAGAGATTTTCATGCATCTGCTTTGCGCTTTCAACCGCCTGGGCCGCGTAATCAACCCTCTCCTTCGCTTCACGTGAACTCATTCCAGGACCTGTGATACCAAGCATAACCGGCTTATCACGGTCAAGGCTGACCTGTGAAAGCTTCTCAGCGGCAGCATTCCCGATTACCTCGTCATGATCTGTATCTCCTGTGATTATGGCTCCAAGAGCGACCACAGCATCGACTGAATTTTTTCTGGCCAGTCTGTCGGCTGCCAGCGGCGCATCGTACGCGCCAGGCACCTCAAGAATTTCTTCTACTTCGATATTTTCCTCTTCAGCTTTCTCTTCCGCGGATTCCAGCATTTTCACGGTTATTCCACTGTTATAATTTGCGACGACGATTCCAAGTTTCATGAAAAATTATTTTTAGCGAGGATTTAAGTCAGATATCGATGATACCTTCCCGAGCCGCGTGGAAAAGATATTCCTGAGCGTAACCAGAGTGACCGCCGAAGTAGTCACGCATATTCTCAGAGGTCTCGCTGTAGTCATCAGAATGAAGTTCAGGATAGTTTTCCTCCAGTGCTTTCTGTGCCCACGTATCAATAGGGTAAGCCTCATGGAATCCAAGCGAGAAAAGCAAGACACAGTCCGCAACCTTATCGCCGACGCCGTATAATTTTTTCATCTCCTCGCGTGACTCCTCGTAGTCCAGTTCCTCGAATTTTTCTACTTCAAAATCCTCCTGCAAAATCTTGATAGACTCCACGATGTACTTGGCACGGTAGCCAACTCCAAGTTCTCGCAGATCATCTTCAGAAGCTTCGGAGAGCTCTTCAAGCGTCGGGAAGCGTCTCATCTCAATACCATCGATTTTTCTGACTTCTCCAAAGTTTTCCGCCATCTTGTTGTGCATTTCCTTGATCCTTGGAATCCTCATCTGCGGAGAACACAGGTAGGAAATCAGGCACGGGAAAAATTCGTCCTGGATGATTCTCAGTCCCCAGAGCTGATCTTTCGCCTTCTCCAGGTTTTCATCTTCCGGGAAAGTCGAGAAAACATTCTCAAGATCTTTGTGAAGACCCAAAGCTTCCTCGACATCGGATTTTTCCAGCTCTGTCCTTGCAATTATCTCTCCGGAGTTTTTCTGTTCGACAATCAGCGGCTTGCCGTCTCTGAAAGTATAGAAGTGCGAATTTTTGTCTTCGTCTTCGTATAGTTTTCCGTCGACGCGGTGCCAGCAAAAGGTCTGGCCACAGGTCATCGTCGCTTCGAGATCAAAATTTTCGGATTGGAGAGAAAATTCTTTCACAGGTAAAAATCTACATCAATTTATTTGAGTGAAACGGTCAATTCTTAGAACGGTCTTTCTTCGAGTATTTTTTGAAGCCGGTTTTCTCGCCTTTCTTCGGCGTCTTTTTCTCTGTTTTCTTGGCTTTCCTTTTGAGGTAGCTGCGGCCACAACTGTGACATTTCACCCGTTTCTGGGCTTTGCTTCTCTGCTGGTATCCGCAGTCCGGACAGGTATAGTATACCGGCATATGTAGAGCTTGACAGGTGATGGTGAAAAATTCTTGGGTCAGCAAATTTTTTCATAGAGTTACAGGTATAAAGAAAACGTGGATTCTAGCGTAAAGCACGGCGGCCTGATAGGCGTGATTTTTGCAGGAGCAGGTTACCTGGTGGTCTACTGGCTTGGTTTCACCCGTTTTGCTCTGAACATTCTGCTTTACCTTTACATCATGCTTGGACTGGTAGTGGCCTTCGATTTCCGGAATTTTCTGGACAAGACAGGATTTCTGAAGCAAATTGTCATTGTGGCCGAGGAGGAAGAGTTGAAGATGAAGAAATTACTCACTGGAGAGGAATACAGGGTCAAAGGTACGGTAGAAAAGGTCTGAGGCCTGGAAAACATGTGAAAAATATTTCAGTATCTAGTAACCGTCAGAGGCGACTTCCAGACCTTTGACATTGAAAAGTGATGCGTCTTCGCTGTCCTGGTCCCAGTCAATGCCTGTAGCGTACACATATTCTGTTGAGTTATCTTCTGTTACGTTCAGTTCGTCTTCTGGTGCATTGTATACGTATGCTTCGCCGTAAGCCGGTAATTCCAGGTTCTCAAAGCTGTATCTATCGCCATCAGAGTTCACCAGAGTCCATGATGCAAGATTTACGGATCTGTCTTCGTCGTTATCTATCAGTATCCTTTCATCCCTGTCGTCTGCCTTGCTTGTGGTTATTTTTATCTCAACGTCAGGCATCATTTCGTCTTTCACACGGTTTCTGTAGACCTGTGCCTGTTTCTTGAGATTTTGAAGTATCTCCTCAGTTTGACTACGATTTACACCGGAGAAACTGCTTACCCGTCGGCCATCGCGCAGTCCTTTCTTTATATCCCCGTAAGGCGTATCGAGTTTGAATACACGGGATTTGTTGGTCCTCAGTATCTTGAGAGTTCCCTGAGGTGTTTTGAGTAATTCAATTCTCTTTGAAGGTAGTTCAGAAACGGTATAAACCAGGTTGTGCTCCTGTATTTTTGCTGTCGACTGGGTTTCCGGATTAATATTGACGTCTATCTGCATCCGTGATTCTTCCGAGACTATAGGCGTATCTGAAACTGTTTTGTCCGGAAACTGAATGTTGTTGGAGGCGGTTGGTACTGCGAGAACTGCTACCAGTACGGCGGCCGTTGCGGCGGATTCTAGACGACCCATGTATTCGAATATTTCCTTTTGATTTTTTCTGTGACTTAAACCCTGTCCTTTCAAAGGTCTGTGTAGTGCTCCTTGAATATGTTGAGAACTGACTTTAGTGCCGCAAAGATCACAGGCCCTATGAATAGGCCCGGCATTCCAAATACTGTGACTCCTCCAAGAACTCCGAGAATTATGACTGTAGGATGGAGATCAGCAGATTTATCTACTGCAAACGGCCTCAGGAAATTATCCGAAAGACCTACAACAATTAAGCCGTAGAGGATGAGAAGCACCCCGTTTACGACCTGGCCTACAACTATGAGGTATATGGCCGCAGGAAGCCAGATCAGCATTGATCCGAGAACCGGTATCATCCCCAGAATAATCATCATGAAAGTCCAGAAAAGATAGTTCGGAACCCCAAACAAAGCTAGGCCTATACCAGCAAGAATTCCCTGGGCTATAGCCACGAGTATGTGGCCTTTCATGACAGCAGCCGTTGTTGATTCAAGTTCACTTACGAGATTATCGCCTATATCTTTTGGGAGCGGCGAAACATCCTTCAACCACTTTACGAGATCTTTACCGTCTTTCAGGAAGTAGTAAATCAGGAATAATGCCAGAGATATTCCTATACTGAGTTGTGTCAGTAGATTTACGACCTGTGAGAAATCTCCGAGAGCCGTGGAACTGAATCTTCTGACCAGGGAGCTGAGGCTTGACTGTAGATCTATTTCCTGATTCGTGTACTGGAGCACCAGTTGTTCTACAGAGTCGAAGTCAAGTATTTCAGACTGGTTTATGTTCTGTACAACATTTCTTGCGTCATCAGCCACAATCATGCCTCCGACAAGTACAGGCAGAATAGCCAACAGAATAGATGACAGTGTTAGAATGAAAGCTGCAGGTCTCTCACCAACATAATTCTTCAAAAAACTGTATGGATTTTTCAGAACGAACGCTATAATTACAGCGCCGAGAATATATGCCGCGAAAGGTAGCAGCATCATGCCTACTATCGCGCCGAACCCAAGTATAAGCGAGAGCAGAAAACCCTTCCTCTCATTCATAATTCTACTAGAACATGCAGACTTTACATAAATAATCCTAGTTCAGCAAAGAATAGTATAGACGGGACGATAAGCACAGACATGCATACCCTCCTGTTCCCTGTTTCTACAGCCGCCTTACCCACGAAAAACGATGTCAAGAGCACCAGCAAGCCAAGTAAACCCGTGAGATAAATAGACGAAAAGAAAATTACCGCAAGCACCATGTAAAGAACAATTCTGATTTTTACAGCCCTCAAAACCGAAATATAGAATCTGGAAATATGTAGAGACAGGTAAGCCGACAGAAGTATCGAAAAAACAGTTAAAACAGAAAGTAAAATCATTAGAGACGTTCCCGGAGTGCTTAAAGCCTTGAAGGCTACTGAAACTCCGGAGCGGGCTTTCCCAATCACTTGAAGTGTGAGAAGTGAGAAAATTATATCAGAAGTGTTAACAGCACCCATAGCCGTAAGAAACGTTTTCCGTGATCGCCCCATAAGCGGAGTCAGAAACGATGTAGAAGCTGCAGAACCTATTCCAGGAAAAATACCTGCCATCAATCCAGCCAGGCTGCCAACAAAACCTCCTTTAAATGAACCAGCAAGCGAATTCTCTGTTTCTCTCTGCTCAGATAGACTGAAATCTTCGCCCAATATCTCCAGAACACCGGGAACTGCAAAAAGCCCTGCAAAAACCGGTACAAGTACAAACTGCTGATTTACAGGAGCCTGGAAGCTTACAACGCCTATAACCCCGCAGAAAAAAGAGATAATGGCTGCCGAGATAGAATTTTCTGATTCCAGCACCATGAAAAGGAGGAAAAACAGCAAGATATACTCCATAAATCCTGAGAGAAAGTTGTAGGCCTGTTCCAGGAAAATGAAAACCGGGAGAGAACTGATCCCGACAACCAGTAGCGCGATTATTCCTCCATAAACCGTGTTCTGGAAGGCCTGTAGACCTTTTCCCCGGTTAACCAGTTCTGGTGCAGCCACGGCAGATAGTGCGGCTTCTGCCTCCGGCGCGGAGAGAAAAATTGCAGGCAGAAAATCATGGAAAGTATGTGATATCGACATACCTGTTATAAACGAAAGATAAAGCGGCAGAGAGATACTAGTTTCGAGATAAACTGGTAAAGATGTAAAAATCACTGTATTTGGATGTATTCCTGGCACCAGGCCTGTAAATACTCCTGCAAAGATCCCTGTGAGCGTGGAAAGTATGTAGAGGAGCATTCTTTCCTGTGGTGAACTGGCTTTCCTCGATTTAAAAAGAGTGTATGACCAAGTGAGAGGTATGTTTGGCGGCAAGGACATGGCAAAGATGATGAAGCAGATGGGCGTTGATATGGACGAGCTCGACGCGGATAAGGTCGAGGTCCACATGGGCGACAAGAAACTCGTCTTCAGCAACCCTTCGATCTCAAGAATTGATGCACAGGGCAACGAAATCTTCCAGCTACAGGGAAACTATTCTGAAGAAGATAAAGACAGCGAACCAGTAGTTGAGGAGGAAGACGTCGACCTGGTGGTTGAGAAGACTGGTGCTTCACGTGAAGATGCTCGGGAAGCTCTTGAAGACGCGGATGAAGTCGCAGACGCCATCATGAAGCTTCAATAAATTTTTTCATCAAAATTTTTCTACTCTTTTTTCTATCTCTCTATCTGCTCAAGGATCTTGGCGTAAGCCGGACGAGTTATCGCTATTCCAACCATTATACCAACGATTGTCGTCGAAGCAAACTCGTGGATTTCAGATAATGCCGCTGCAGAAAGGCTGAGCTGGGAGACAAATACCGCCACTGCTATTGCTGCAGCTCCTATAGCTATGTAGTGAGGGTTGCTGTTCCTGCTGTACCTGTTGTAGCCTATCAGTCCGAGGCCTGCTGCTCCTATCAGGATAACAGAGAATCTTGGGGAGAGTATTGGAGTCATTGCACCTATTGTGGATGCTGCCGAGGTGAAGATTACGAAGAATGCAGTCTTCATTCTCTGCGTCCAGTCTTTGACTGTTTCCTTGTCTGATTCGTCAGTGATTATAATCTGGTCGTCTACCCCTGTTCCTACTGCAGCGATTATTCCTGCTATTGCTGACAGACTCAAGGTGGCTACGGTGGAGAACCATAATCCGAGTAGAATCAGGACTTCTGATGCTCCTGTAAATACTATTGGTAGTACGAGTTTTGCGTTCCTGTATCTTGCGAATATCAGGAATCCTACTGCGATTAGAGACCCAATAATTGACATGATTGATGCCTGCATAAAGTCGGATCCTAGTTCGCTTGTAAGCGTTGAAATACTGTCAACATTTACAGGCGCAGGTAATCTGCCCGACTGCAGGATTGCCTGTAGCTGTCTCATCTCTGCTCTTGCGCTTTCAGCAGAGTCTCCTGTCGTAGTTATTGACGGCTGTCTAACAGGGTTTCCTGTTCTGAAGCTGCTTGCAACCGAAAGACTTGTCCTCAGATTACCATCCACGTAGAAACTTAGTTCAGCCGGTTCTCCGTTTATCATGCTCAGGCTTTCCGCGCTTGGAGGGTAATTCTGTGCTACATCCTTCATTCTCTGTGCGGATTCCTGTGAGATTACGATCGGGAATCTTGCCTGGTAGGATCCTGCTGTCCCTCTAACAACCGACTGCGTGGTAAGCACATCTTCCACATCCTGGCTTGCGTAGACTACTGCATCAAAGTATGCATACTGAGCAGTGCTATTAGTGTAGATTACGTCAGTCCCATCGATGTTGAGGCGATCTCCAACACTCAAGGTCTTGTTATAGTAGTCTACACCAGATTCTGTGTATCTCCCTACTCTTACAGAGGAATTCAATCGCTCGAAGCGATAATTATCTCCACTACTGACGTTTCTTTCGTCTCCGACAAGGAAAGGCATCCTGGCCTCGAAAGCTCCCTGCTGCGAGATAAGATCCCTAACCCGAGTCTGATTCTGTTCAGCGACAATTACCCGGATCTTGTAGTCATTATCTATATTTATCGTGTTTATACTCGACCCGGAAAGCCCCATCTCCGAGACTCTTACCCTCAAAATATTTGCTATCTGGCTCGCCAGTGCCTCAGAACTGTTGTTCGACTGGACAGATAGCAGTATCTTCGACCCTCCAGAGAAATCTACTCCTTTATTATCGTCCAAACCATTCAATGCAATTGTATAATCTCCAGAATCCGTCTGCTCGTATGCCGGCTGGAGTCCTACTACAGACCCGGCCAGGAAAAGTATTAGCACAAGTACACGCCATTCCTTGAGTAATGCTTTCAGATCCATGGAATATCACCTTTCAGATTCTCGTAATAATCTCCTATATCTCCTTCAACGTATTTCTTCAGTATTATGGCATTGCCAAACCAAGTGAACGGCATATCAGCCAATAGGCCTATAACCATGACCGATGAAATCGTAGAGAGCTCGCTTGGACCTACAATAGCTATTGACACGAAGTAAAGAATAGTGAATCCTGCTACACCTCCTGAACTCATAGTGATCCCTGTCTTGGTTGCTGCCCAAATTCTCTCCCTGAGCGAGTCCTGTTTCTCCTTGAGTGCCCTAGACGACAGAACGATATCTGTATCGACGGAGTATCCTATAAGCATCAGCAGAGCAGCTAGAGATCCAAGTGTAAGTGGTATTCCCAGGAAACTCATGGCAGCTACTGCAAATACAATATCTGCTGTCGCTGCGAAGATGACTGCTAATGAAGGAACGAGATCCCGGAATGCTGTAAATATTACCAGGCTCATGATCGTAAACGCCAGTCCAAAGGCAATAAACGCCTGCTGAAGGAAGTATTCCGACACTGATGGTGTTATAGCGTTGAAAGATTCTGCTGTAACATTGAAACTGTTTATACTGTTGTTATTGAGTATCGATTCGGCTTCCGCCTGTCCAGAGAGTTCTGGAGGCGGAACTGTGACAAGTAGCGAGGTCTGGTTGCCGGAAATTTCTTTTAACGCGCTTGTTCCCGGTCTGCCCTGTGCTGCAAATATCTGTTCTATCTGCGCTGTGTCAAAATCCTCCTGAATACTGTAGCGTATCTGAGTACCTCCTTCAAAAACCACGCCTTTCTCCAGAACCTGACCTTGCTCAAAGACCAGCTGTGTGCCGTTTGTCGTCTGGTTCAGATGTACATACGGGAACTGAGCTGTCGACGCGTACTGGAACCCTATGAAACCCAGAGAAACTAGAAGTAGAATTACCGGTATTATCGCGTACTTCTCGTAGTCCTGGTAAATTCTGTTGAAATATTGCTCGGCATCCACTAAATTGGTTTACTTCTGTAACCATTTTAAAATCTCCGCCGTTATCCGATGGAATAAAAAAGGTGAATGCATCCTTACCATGTATTGATGAACCTGAAAAACTACTTTGAGAAGGTTGATGATTTTTTCACTGTTGAAGGACTAAAAAATAACTGGGCTGTTTTATCCGTTGCAACGGTTTTTCTGCTGGGCCTCTGGCTGCGTTACCTTCCTGAACAGGGTATGCAGTACCTACAGGCGCTGGACCCTTACATGATCTACAGGAATTCCCAGCATCTGGCTTACTCTGGCACCCTCCCAGCAACCGATTTCATGCAGTATTTCCCGTACAACGCACCTAACTATCTGCACAATCTTGGAAACATTGTTTTCCCCGCTATTTTCTACTGGATGGGTCCTTTCCTGTTCTTTGAGAACTTCCTCGAGTGGGCGCAGTTCTACCCAGCTCTTATGGGTGCTTTGTCCGTCGTTGTAATGAACTTTTTCGGAAAAGAAATCTTCGGGAGCAAGAAGATTGGAGTTGCTTCAGCGTTCTTCCTTGCCGTTCTTCCGGGAGTTATGAGGCGTACTTCAGCCGGATTCTTCGAGAAAGAGCCGATCGGTACCTTCTTCATGATGTGCACATTCTACTTTTTCAGCCGCGCCTGGAAGCGCGAAGAATACGTTTCAGGAATAGCCTCAGGCATCTCACTAGCCTTCTTCACCGTTTCGTGGGGAGGTTCACGGATGATGTGGCTGCTACTACCGCTTATAGTCGGTTCCGTGATGTTCATCGATGAGGATATACACAAGCTGATCGTAGCTTATACGCCTACAGTACTGATCGGCGCAGGAGTCTCATCCTCCCTTAACTACGGGAAGGTCTCCCTTACAGCAGCCTACTTTGTAGGTAACTTCCTGCTACTCGGGCTTCTATGGAGCCGATACCTTGTAGAGGAGTTCGAACTTGTCAAGGACAGTAACCTGAAGTACTACACTCCTTCAATTTCCATCCTCGGCTTGCTTGCGATGGTTCTCTCCCCTCTCTACTCGAACTTCCTAGCCGACAAGTGGATGCGTATAATGAGTATGGCAACTCAATCGACCGGGGCAGATGTCATCGGAAGCACTGTTGCCGAGAACCAGGCTCCAGGTCTTGGAGCAGTACTGACAAGCCTTGGATCCATTACTGCGGGCAGAATCCACTGGAGCCTGAACATAGTTTCCAATGTAGTCGGCGGCTGGCCTCTTATGATGATAGGTATCAGCTTCATGGGAACGGCGATCGGATTTATGCTCCTCAGAAAATACGATTTAATGGAGAAAGAAATCTCGGATTTCACTTACTTCGCAGGGCTTGAATCATTCTTCGTCGCGTGGAGTCTTGTAATCATAGGATTCTTCCTCGACGCAGTAATCTTCTCAATAGGAGGAGCACTGGCTATAATGATCCTATTCGTAGCTTTTTACACATATCTGGAAGATGAGGCAGTTTTCAAGCTTACAACAATGCTGGCAATCTCTGTAATGGCTTTAGAGCTAGTACTGTTCTTCGGTGGTTCGCAAGTAGCCTATGGGCTTATCCCAGGGACAGTCATGATTCTCGGCGGTATAGGCTTCATGTACTACAATGAGATGTTTGGGACACGTGAGATAGAGATGAACTGGCTTTACGTAGTTCCTATGCTCTGGGTTCTAACAAATCTGCTTGGAGCCGTTGCAAAGAGCCGGTTGATCTTCCTTTCAACCTTTTCAGTTGCCTTTGCAGCAGGATACGGCTTCACAAAGATTTTCGAAGGAATTCGAAAAGTCGACTTCAACGAAGTATTTGAGGCCGCAGAGGACACCGTATCAGTGAAGTATGCGGTTCTTGCCCTGCTTGTAGGCCTGACTCTGGTTGTAAACGTTTCTGCAGGTTTCGTGACTGCTTCAGGTATCGGAGGATCTCCTGGAGGTGTCTGGGATCAGAGCCTGGACTACATGGAAAACCAGACAGAGCCAGGTTCAAGCATCATGTCCTGGTGGGACTACGGATATCATTTTGAGTCAATAGGTCGCAGACCTTCGATCGCAAACGGATGGAACGCAGGATACTACACTGAGAATACCAGGGCAGTCAACATGCCTCTGGCAGACTTCTTCACCTCATCAGATCCTAACCTGGAATTTTTGGAGAAGCATTCTGTAGATTACATCGTACTTGATCATACGATGATCGGGAAGTACAGTGCGGTCAGCACGATTTCCAACAAGGCAGCTCAGCAACCGAATGAAACTGTTGGACATGTGAGATCGATGCTTTCAGTATCGACATCAAGCAATATCAGGAATTCTTTAAGCCAGAGTGGCAATCTGACGACCATTCAGTTCTCAGGGCAGGGACTGACAGTCTATGCGCCTGTAAAGGTGTCGAACAGCTCGGTAGATTTCTCCGGAGCACCGACAATTCAGAGAGGAAGTACTAGACTTTCCATAAACTGCGTGATGACTGAAAACGGGACGAAAACCTTTGACGTGGAGTCACAGATGAATTACTGCCTCGCAGAGGATCCTTACTACAGCCTTGCAAGAGGATTCAGCAGTAACCAGCTTCCTGCGAGAGCAGTACTTGTTCCAAAAGCCATCCAAGATGCTTCACTAGTCCAGCTATACCTTGAGGACGGAAAAGGTCTTGACTGGGTTGAAAAAGTCCCCGAGGGCTCCAACGACTACCTGAAGATGTGGAAAGTCACGAGGTAGAACAGAAATGATCTTCCTGGCCACTTCGCTGGCCCTCGGATTCCTCGTAACTTTTTTCGGCACACCGTACGCTGAAAAATACCTCTTGGCTTCAGGAATTTTCTCTATCGACCAGCAGAAAGAGGATAAGCCTCGGCTGGCATCATCAGGAGGAATTGCAGTTCTTTTCGGCATACTTGTCTCTATAACCAGTTATCTAGCTTTCTCAGCCTTTTTCAGAATAAATTCAATAAATCTGGCAGTAACACTGGCCGCATTAACCTCCGCCATACTAATCGGATTGATAGGTCTGCTTGATGACATACATCTCGATCTTGAAGCAGTCATAGAGGAACATATCTCCGTAAACGGAGAAGATTTCGAGATAGAGCTCCACAGAGAGGGAAATATTGGCTCACTTCCACATCAGAAAGTTGTTGATCGCTTAACCGGAAATTTTACAGATGAGGAGAATTCTGAAGAAATGTTAAGACGTGGTATAGGGCAGATACCGAAAATGCTTTTCGTGCTCCCGGCAGCTCTACCTTTAATCGCTGTAGGCGCCGGTTCCTGGACAATGCACCTGCCTGTGATAGGAGCAATTGAATGGGGCATCATTTATCCTCTTTTGCTGCTACCTGTAGGGCTTTTCTTTGTTTCAAATGTTGTAAACATGTTAGCAGGGACGAACGGACTTGCTGCCGGAATGAGCTTCGTTGCATCTTCTGGCCTCGGGATATACGGATATATCACAGGCAGCATCGAGGCAGCGCTGATAGCTTTCAGCCTTTCATCTTGTTTGCTAGCTTTTCTCTACTTCAACAGTTATCCTGCCTCCATACTTCCAGGAGATTCTCTTACATACCTCTGTGGCGCAGTAATGTTTTCAGCTATGGTTGTTGGAAACATGGAGCAGTTTGGAGTGTTTATATTCGCTCCATGGATAGTAGAGTTTTTCCTGAAGCTGAGAAGCGGCTTCCAGGCTCACTCCTGGGGCCTTCTGCAGGAAAACGGAAGTCTGGAAAGCCAGCATGACAAGATTTACTCACTGACACATGTATTCATGAACCGTGGTTTCACAGAACCTCAGGTAACTTACGCGCTTGTAGCCTTGGAAACTCTTATTTGTGTAACAGGACTATACTTATTCACCGCAGTGCTATGACAGGAGAGAAAAGAGACCTCGGAGAAGCAAAGGAAATAATGGTACAGAAGCTTGAGTCAGCTGCTTCAAACAGGTATCTGCTTGCCCTTGTAGCGATAATCGGATTTTCAGCTGCGATCCGTTTCAAGTACGCATTCTTCGAGGGAATGTGGGTTGACGAATCAATTCACGGAAGAATGGCAAAAGAGCTTCCGAAACACCTGCTTGAATACTCTCTCCCACAGAAAGGCGGTCCCATGGTGAAAAGACCTCCTGTGTACAACTACCTGCTTGCATTTTCAAACATGATATTCGGCGGATTGATAGGTACAGATACTGCTGTTAGAATAGTAAGCCCTGTAATGGGAACTCTGGGAGTCGTATCAACATACATTCTTGGAAGAGAAATCAGCAACAGGAAAGTAGGGCTTGCAGCAGCCTCAATCCTCTCAGTTACAGGAATTTACTGGTTCCTCAGCGAAAGAATCCTGATGGGTGCAACCCTGACTGCACTCTTCACAACAACAGTCCTCGCGTTTTACTACGGGCTTGAAGACAGAAAATACTCGAAATACGCTATCTGGTCCTGGGGTCCGCTCATCGCACTTACCGCGCTTACCAAGCAACCCGGATACGTACTTGGGCCTGTTATACTGATTTACTTCCTGTACAGGAAAAGAGAGGATATCAGCGACTACCTGATGACAGACAAGGACTTCAGGGGCTCCAGAATGTATGATCTTGTCACAGACAGGAACTACTATATCGCGCTCGGGCTTTTCCTGGTCGTGATGATTCCATGGATGGTGAGAAACATGGGAGTCTGCCAGTTCCCTCTATGTTCTTTCAAACAGGCTCTCAGCATAGCAACATCGACTTCAGGGAACCTGGATGTCCAGGGACCGCTTTACTTCATAATATCTCTTCCAGGACTTATTTCACTACCTGTATTCGGTTTACTGGCGTTTAACCTGATCGAAAACATGTTCAACAGTTTCAGAGAAAAACAGGATCTGATGGTGAAGAAAGGATTCGTGGCAGTGGCACTGAATGGTGGAGCGTACATGCTTAGTGTTGAATTTCTTCCTGTTACCCTGATTTCGTCAGCAGCGCTTTTCGCGAGAAAAGATGGTGAAAAACTTCTCTGGTTGACCGCAGGACTGGGAATAGGGTTAATGTCGGTCAACGCCACAAAGGTAGCACGGTACATAATATTTGTAGTACCTTCACTGATTGTATTGGCCTCGATATCCCTCTGGAGAATTTCAAAAGGCCTAGAAGGCATTTTGCCGGAGAAAACACCCGATATTGTAAACGTATCTCTCATAATGATTGTTTTAGTTGCGCCTATACTGGCTCTGAACTTCACATCAGGACTTAACCAGGTAACCGGGCAAAGTTTCCAGAGCCTGGAGCCTGCAGGAGAATGGATGGACCAGAATACTCCTCAGGACGCCAGAATCTACACGACTTCACCGCAGGTGAGATACTGGGCTTATCCTAGAATGCCTGTAGCATCCGCAGGACGAATACCCGACAACGAAACAGGATTCAGACAGTTCCTGAAAGATGAAAATATCTCATACCTGATGATAGATGTCTACGAGAGAACACAGCCTGAATGGCTGAGTACTGAAATACCGCCATATCGTTTATACCCGGAACTGGTAAGTCAGATTCGTTCCGGAAGTATATCAGCCAGAGAAGTCACACAGATGTATGGCTCAGTACCAGAGTACCTGACGACAGTCCAAAGCTTCGGCGAAGGAAATATCCCGCTTACAAGGCAAACACAGCCAAACGTGATAATCTACAGGGTGAACCAGACAGCTCTATGACAGACATTACACTGGTAATACCGACGATGAACGAGGAAGAAGGTATCGGAGAATGCATATATAAAGCGAAAGAAGCATTCGATGAACTCGGCATGGATGGAGAGATAATCATAAGCGACAGCTCCACAGACAGAACACCGGAGATAGCCAGAGAAAAAGGAGCTCAAGTAGTTGAACCTGAGAAACCAGGTTACGGATACGCATACAGATACGCGTTCGAGAGAGCGAAAGGAGATCTCGTGGCGATGGGAGATGGAGATACCACCTACGATTTCTCAAAACTTCCTGAACTTATCGAGAAAATGCGGGCGGAAAACGCGGATATGGTGATGGGAAGCCGTCTCGACGGAGACATAAAACCAGGATCGATGCCAAAACTCCATAAATACATAGGAAATCCTCTGCTCACTAAATTCCTGAACAAATTCTACGGAGCAGGAGTAAGTGACGCCCACAGCGGCATACGAGTAATCAAAAAAGACTCCCTGGAAAAACTGGATCTGAAGACTGACGGAATGGAGTTCGCATCCGAAATGATTATGGAGGCTGGCGCAAGAGACCTGAAAATAGTAGAAACACCGATAACTTATCATGAAAGAAAAGGAGAAGCCACCCTCCACAGCTTCAGGGACGGATGGCGCCATGTGAAATTTATGCTGAAAAATGCGCCAGGCTACCTATTTTTCTGGCCAGGACTGATAATGATGCTATCAGGACTTCTTGTAGGAGGAGTCTCTTTATCTGGAGTTGAAATTCTTGGAACAGTTCCAGGCAACAATTCTCTTATATTAGGATTAATACTTGCACTGACAGGTTATCAGGCAGTAAACTACTCTATTATCACTGATTTAATTTCAGACACAGTCAAAAAATCCAATGAAAGGTTGAAAAATGAGTTTACATCAAGATTCAGCCTGGAAAAAGGACTCTCAGCGGGAGGCCTCTTATTAATTTTTGGAGCTGCCTACAGCGCTAAACTCGTATTCACCTGGTATCAAAGCGGTTACTCAGCAGTACCGAGTTCGAGAGAAGGGTTGATCTCTCTAGCGGCTCTGATCTCAGGCGCGCAGATAATCTTCAGCTCGTTTTTCATAAGCATACTCTCAGATAACACCTAAAAACAGGCGAATAAACTCTAATATACGTGAAAAAATATGAGCGAAGAAAAAAACGTAATACTTCTAGTAATTGACGCTTTACGGAAAGATCACATGTCATGCTATGGATATGAACGCGAAACAACGCCTTTTCTTGACAAGTTCGCTGAAGAAAATACGAAAATAGAGAATTGCTGGAGCACAAGCTCACACACTAGAGAAGCCGTCCCAAGTCTGATGACGGGAAAATACCCTCATGAATCCATAAACCAGAAATACGAACTAGTAGGAGAGAATATAGCTCAAAAACTCGAGCACAACTCAGCAGCATTCCATTCAAATCCTTTCATCTCAAGAGCATATGGATACGATAAGGGGTTCGATAGATTCCATGATGGGCTTAACAGAGGAAGAAACAAGATAATTACTCTAGGAAAACGTCTGCTCGACAAAATACTTAACAGACACTATGAAAGAGCAGAGAAGATAAACAAACTTTCGCTGGACTGGATAGAGTCTCAAGACGAGAAATTCTTCCTCTGGAATCAATACATGGACGTACATGGACCTTATGAACCTGTTGAAGAATTTAGAGGCTCCTTCCAAGATGAACCTATCGGTAACAGGAAGTCCCAGCTTCTTCTGCAGAAAGCTCGAAAGAAACCCGGAGATATTTCGGAGAATGAAAGACAACGATTAGTAGACCTGTATGACGAGGAAATTCTCTACACAGACCGCAAAATACAGGAATTTATAGATGAATTGAAGGAGCGAGAAATTTACGAAGATTCAATAGTAATTATAACATCGGATCATGGTGAAGCATTCGGAGAAGATGGGTTCTACGAGCATCCAAGGAGACTTTCAGATGGCCTTCTGAAAGTGCCTATGCTGATAAAAAGTTTAGACATAGAAGAAGACTCCGTCATGAGTCTGAAGGATATATTTAACTTATTTACCAGAGAGACTGATGGAAGGAGGTTTAAAGTCGACGAAACAGTTTTTGCACAGGTTACCGAGAAACGAAGTGATTTTAATTTCTACGGAGCTATGAACGGCGAGGAAAGCAATTACGTACACTCAAAACCTGGCGAATGTAATGATATACAAGGCCCGCTTTCAAGAGAACTGAGAGAGTTCATAGAAAATATAGAAAAAAGATCAAAGAGTGAGAATGTTGATAAGAAAGATGAGGAGATAAAGGAGAAGCTTGAAGCTCTTGGTTATGGAGACTAATGAAACTAGGAAAGAAATTCAAACCCTACTTCAAGATTTTACTAACTTTATCTCTCCTTCTAATCTTCGTATATTTTTCTGATCCTCTAAAAGTGTTAGAAGAGCTGAAAAATGTAAACCTGGCGGTTTACAGTGTAGGTGTCATAGTATTTCTCTTTATCTATCCAGTAGCGGGTTTCAGATGGCAGACCATGACAGAGAATATTGTCAATCTCAAATTTTCAGAATCCATCAAAGTTCTAGGTATGTCCTATGGTCTAAACAAAATTCTGCCCTTGAACTCTGGTGATATCGCCAGGTCAAAGCTTATGGAGAATTATGTCAAGATAGATAATCACGGCCAGGTATTGGGCACAGTTGCACTTGAGCGCCTGGCGGACATCTCTGTAGTAGCCCTATTTCTAACTCTAATTTCACTAATACAGTTGCCAGTTTTCTCACGGCAACTTTCATGGATGCTTATTCCGCTCGGGATATCAATTTTACTGTTTACAACCCTAGTTTTACTTGGAAATCGCGTAAAAGAGTTATTAGACTTTTCTACCAATAGATTTCTTCCCGAAAAAATAAGTGACTTCCTCAGAGAAGCTATAGATGGATTTAACAACTTGAATAAAAATCAGTATATGGTCGTAATAATTCTTACTACTCTCAGATGGAGTATAAACATACTGGCGTTCTATATAGTGGCGCTTTCCTCCGGAAATAGCATCAGTCTGGCGACAGCAGCTATTTTGACCGGCATAATGACATTGGTCTCCTCCCTACCCATAACGCCTGCTGGAGCCGGAGCAGTGGAACTTTCAGCCACAGGATTACTCGCCTTTCTAGGCTACAGTAACTCAGCTGCCGCGACAATAGTAATTCTTCAAAGAAGCCTAGGCGTTGCAGTCATGGCTTTAGTAGGAATCGTGCTTCTGAACCTTGAAGACATCAGCCTTGAAAATTTCAGATGAATAATCCAGCTATTCTTCCTGTTCTCTTTCCTCTTTGTAAGGGTCTTCTACACGTGTGAGGTCTTCTGGTATGTACGGGAATGAGATTTCCAGAACTTTAGCGACTTCGTTGTCGATGTTCTGGATCTGATGCTTCTCTTCTGATCTTATAACCATTGCGTTGCCCTGTTCCAGATCCTTCATCTCGTCTTCGTGGCGGATTACGATGCTACCTTCTTCCAGGTAGATTATGTCTGCCTGTTTATCGTGGTAGCTGTAAGAAGTCATTTCGTCGGCGTTGATCGCGAGTCGGCGGATTCCAAGCATTCCTACCTGTCCTCCGACGTCTACCTGAGTCATGAGAACCTGTTCCTCGTATCCCCAGGGCTTGTCGATACGTCCCATGAGAAAACTTGTGTGGTTAAAACTTCTTATACGTGTTTGCGGTAGTAGTCTACAGTTTTCTCCAGTCCTTCCTCAAAGCTGTGATTTGGCGTCCAGCCAAGCAGCTCTTCTGCCTTGGAATTATCCGCCCTGTGCTCCTTCACGTACTTATCACGCGGATTCTCTATCTTCTCGGGCCGTATATCTGTTCCAAGAGCTGCGTTAATTTTCTCAACAACTTCGTTGAAAGTTACAGGATCGCTTCTACCGATGTTAATTACTTCTCCGTCAAGTTCGTCGCTCTTCCTCTTTGCTGCCCGGATATTGGCTTCTACAACATCTTCAACGAAGACGAAATCTCTTTCCTGTGTTCCGTCGCCCCAGATAACAGGTTGCTCGCCGTCCATCATCTTCCAGAGGAACTGCGTAACTACGTTCGCGTACTTGCCCTTGCCTTTCTCATGAGGCCCGAACACGGAGAAGTAACGGAGTCCTGTAGTCTGGATTTCGCCTTTATACGAGTAACACTGCGCGTACATCTCACGCGACATCTTGGAGGCTGTATAGCGGTTCTGCGGCTTGAGATCCATGTCCTCCCTGTGAGGAGGTGAGACTGTGCCGTACATAGAAGATGTGGATGCATATACTATTTTCTCGACTTCTTCATCGATTGCGGCTTCCGCCACGTTAATGAACCCTTCAATATTAACTCTCGCACCTTCAGCAGGATTCTCTTTATGCATAGGGCTTGAGGATCTGGCTGCCTGGTGGAAAACAACATCACATCCCTGCATAGCTTCCTCTACCTTTTCAGTATCCAGTACGGAGCCTTCAACGAATTCTATATCATTTCTTACGTTTTCAAGATTGTCTTCTGTACCAAGATAGAGATCATCGAGAACCACTACCTCTACATCCTGTTCTACAAGTTTTTCTACTATATTCGAGCCTATGAATCCTGCTCCCCCTGTTACAAGTGCCCTATCCATAAGTAGAATATTCACCGTGAGCCTTTTTTAATTCAGGTCCTGTCTGGTGGGAAGTGCCGACATCGCGCCCTTTTCCCTTATTGAATACGAAGCCGCAAGAACTCCTTTTTCAAGTCCTTTATCACGTCCTTTATTTCTTGTCGCGAGGTAAGTGCCTGTAAACGCGTCTCCAGCTCCCGTAGTGTCGACAGCTTCTACTTCAGGTGCTTTCTGGAATTCTTTACCATTTTCATGTATCATTTCTGCTCCTTTACTGCCTCTAGTTACGAGAATTTCCTCTACTTTTTTCCTGAGTTTTTCCATTCCTCCGAAAAACTCTATCTCGTCCTCGGCGGCGAAAAGTACGTCTGTGTGATCAAGCATTTTCTCTAGCCTTTCCCTGTAGTTTTCACTCATCAGCTCCGGTCTTATATTGGGATCAAAGCTGATTCTGGCTTCATGGTTCTCTAGAGAGGAGAAAATATTTTCTGCAGTTGTTTCATGAGTAAAAGGTAGAGAACCAACGTGAACAATATCCGATTTAATTTCCTTAAGCTGGTCCTGCTCAATTTTCTCGTCTGCGCCCCTGTAGAAGCTGAAGTGTGGACTTGCGTCGTTGTCAAGCGCCGCGAAGGCCAGGGTTGTGTTAAGTTTTCTCTTCTCTATCCTGTGGGTTTTGATATTTTCTTCAATCATTTTTTCCATCAGGAACTCGCCGAACTCGTCGTCTCCGACCGATGCAGCGAGTTCTGTTTCTGCTCCCATCCTGGATGCTGCTACTGCGACGTTAGCTGGTGCGCCTCCAGGCCTTTTGACGTATCTATCGTTTTCCTTAAGAGATCCTTTTTCCTCTGCGATCTTGTCGACAAGAAGCTCTCCTATACACGTAATCTTTACCATGACTGGACGTCCTCGACTAGGTTTTGGTATGCCAGGGTTAAATCCTCTGTGTACGGTCCTTGTTCTCTTCCCCCTGTCTCAACCGTGTCAAGCACTACTTCTCCGTGTCTTTCAGCTCCTGTTTCCAGGTATTCCTCCATGCTGAAGGCTGCGTCTTCTACGTCTCCTCCTGCCGCGAGCTCGTAGGCGCCGACACCCAGTGCTCCACGCGTCCAGAACTCTGGATCGTCAGGCGTGTAGAGCGTTGAGAACTCTCTGGCGCGTTCACGTCCAAAGGCTTCCTCGGCCGGTATCATCATCTGCCTGTCACCGGAACTGTTGCCAAACGCGAAACTTGGAACATCCTGTACTTCAACACCTTTCACGTCGTATATTCTGTCAAATTTCTCTTCACCACCACAGAACGCGTCAACCTCGATGTCAGAGCCGTTCTGCCTCAGTTTTCCCCCTATGACTTCCGGAGAGTAGCCGTTCATCTTGCTGTGGAGAACCTCTTCTACAGGATCCTCCCAGGCCGCTGTAACCATGTTGCGTGACACAGGGTCTCCACTAAGATAATGGTTGAAATGTTCAAATCCTGCGCCGTAGTCTTGTGGGTGCTGGGCATCAACTGCGACCTGCCTCAGCTCCTCTAACTCATCTGTGTTCGCGTTATTGCCTAGCCACCAGACAAGCTCGGAGCTGTGTGAGACCTCATCCTGCTGGGACGCCTGATCCATTGATGCATGGAAATCTTCGAGGTCTTCCAGGCCTGCTACATGACTCTGTGGATGCTCGGCGATATTCATACCGACGTCTCCATGCCCGTTTCCTGGCGTGTAAGCAGTTTCGCAGTTGTCGATCCAGAAGTACGCTTCTGGTTCCTCATCAAAGGTATTGCCCTGCGTCATCGACATCGTAATACTTTGTATTACAATCGCTGTTTATAAACCTTCTGCGGAGATGTATACAAGAAACTGTATCTAACGGGACAGATCCTTCCATTTACCGCCGTAAATGTATCCCGAGAGCATATCTTTCTCCGCCAGGTCATCGAAAGTTTCCTCGAGCGAGTCTGAATCCAGATTGTGGAAAATCTCGGGTTCAAAGATGTATGTTCCTGCATTGATCAACCGAGAAAGGTGCTCGTAGCTTTCAGGCTTCTCCTCGAAACCTAGAACTTTCCTGCCTTTCAGGCGCACGACGCCGTAGCCCGAGGGATCCTCTACGCTGGTCAACGCCATCGTTGAGACAGAGTTCTCATCCATGTGAATCTCCAGCATCTCCTGCGTATCGACATCCGTGATCACATGGCCGTTCACGGCGACAAAAGTCCTAGAAATCTCGCTACTGACCTTCCTCAACGCTGCCGCAGTTCCCTCAGGACTCTCCTCGGAAACATAGTTCAGTTCTATGCCGTCATAACGTCCGCCGAACTCCTCGTATATCTCATCTCTCTCCTGACCGACCAGTAGAAATGCTCTAGTAATATTTTCATCGCCGAGATGCTGCAGAACATGTTCAAGCACAGAACGTCCCTCATACTCTCTGAGAGCTTTCAGGTCCTCGTCGCCGCAGAAAATAACCGCAGTGTCAATAGCCTGGCGGTTAAAGTAGTTTTCAAGAATATTTTCCACCAGTTGCGACCTGTTAACCTCATTTTTCTCCGCTTCCGCATCAAGACGGCCTACAAGACTCTCGTCCAGGGTAAGAGAGACACGTTTCTTCGGCATAATAGGAACTTGAGGCTCTACGTTTTAATTACTCACTCACGAAAAAGCCGGTATGAAGGTCGCAGTCACTGGTGGAGCAGGATTCATAGGATCAAGACTATCCGAAAAACTCCTGGAAAAACACGAAGTAAAAATAATCGACAACCTTGCATCCGGAAAAAAAGAAAACATACCGGAAAAAGCAGAACTTGTAGAAGCAGATATCAAAGAAGAAAACCTGGAAGAAGCTTTCCAGGACGTGGACGCAGTTTTCCACCTAGCAGCTAACCCAAAAGTCAATACCTTCCCGGAAGATCGCGACAAGGACTTTAACGAAAATCTGACAGGTACAAAAAACGTGCTCGAAGCCTGCGAAAAGACAGATGTAGAAGAACTGGTTTTTGCGTCAAGCTCTGTAGTCTACGGCGAGGAAGCTCCTATTCCAACCGAAGAAGACGAAAATCTGGATCCTATCTCCATGTACGGCGCCACAAAAGCCGGCGGAGAGCACATGTGCCAGGTCTACCAGCAAATCTTTGATATAGACCTGACAATCGTGCGATTGGCAAATATTGTAGGCGGCAGAAACCAGAAAGGCGTCATCTACGACTTTATTCATAAGTTGAAAGATAATCCAGAGAAACTTGTGATTCTGGGTAACGGAAAACAGAGAAAATCATATCTGCACGTATCAGACACTGTATCAGGGATTCTATCAGCATGGAAATCCGAAAAAACAGTTTTCAACATAGGTTCGGAAGATTCCATCGATGTAGACCAGATAGCAGATATAGTAGCGGTGGAAATGGACTTAAATCCTATGCATGAATACACGGGCGGCGAAAAAGGCTGGGACGGCGACGTGCCAGAAATGAGGCTGAGTATAGAAAAACTCAAGGAAACAGGCTGGACTCCAGAACACAACTCGGCTAGTTCAGTGCGGAAAACCGTTCAGGAGCTCCTGGAAGAAATTGAAGAGTAGAATGACACATATAGACGGTGAAAAAATCTCCGAGGAAATACTCTCAGAACTCGAGGAAGTAGAGGAGTCTCCGAAGCTGAAAATTATTCTCGCAGGAGACAATGAGGGCTCGAAAAAATTTGTAGAGGAAAAACTCGAGGCCGCGGAGAGAATAGGATTTCAGGCGGAACTGGAAAAATTTCCTGAAGACGTGGAAGAGGAAAAACTGATCGAAGAGATAGAAGAGTCAAATAAAAGTTCAAAAACTCACGGCGTGCTCGTGCAGCTGCCTCTGCCAGATCATATAGATGAGAACAGAGTTTTCGAGAAACTGGATCCCAGAAAAGACGTGGATGGTCTGACACCGGAAAATATGGGGAAAACTCTGAGAGGAACCCCGGAAATCTTGCCGGGAGCTGTTGAGGCAGTCGAGAAAATTCTCAAACAGGAAATCGGAGAGGAAAATTTTGAAGGACTTGAAGTAACGATAATCAACAACTCCAACCTTATCGGAAAACCACTTTCAATGATTCTGACAGAGAAAGGAGCAACCGTAATCCTCTGCAACAAGTATACCGAAGATCTGGAAAAATACACGAGAGAAGTAGATGTAGTCGTAACTGCGACAGGAGTCAGGGGAGTCTTGACGCCTGATATGATTTCAGAAGATTCCATCGTGATCGATGCCGGCTACAGCCTCGGCAAAGGAGATATAGAGGACAAGAAAGCTATAAGCAAGAAAACAGTTTTCTGCGGCGTACCAGGAGGAGTAGGACCTGTCACAGTCGCTGTGACTATGAAGAATCTTTTAAGATGCTACAGGAATCAGTGATCAAGCTCTTCTTCAGGAGTAATGTCTACATCGATAAAAAATCTTTCGCCGTTTCTCTCGAAGTAAGCAAGCCTATGAGGCGGATAAGTTAACGCCCTCAGCTTGTCGATAACCTCTCCAAATGTTTTCTCCTCATTTAATTCGAGCCTGGAAAATTCGTCCAGCTCCTTCCTGTAATGCGTCTTTCCGTCATTTTTCCTCTGCTCGCTACCTTCTGCGCCGTCCCGTATCTTCCTCCAGTTATCCATGAACAATTCGACCTGTTCCTGCATCAATCGATCTCTTAGAGTCTTCGCGGTATCATCCGGACGGACTTCAACGTTCCTCTTGTCTATAATTGGGCCTTCGTCGATCTCCTCAACCATGTAGTGCACCGAGACTCCCGCCGGCGTTCCATCAACCAGAGGCCAGATATAAGGGTGCGAACCACGATTATACGGCAGATAAGAAGGATGCAAGTTGACAATCCCTTTCTCCGGCACTTCAATTATCTCTTCTGGAACCTTGTGCTCGAATCCTGAAGAAATAACGATCTCCGGCTCCAATTCTTCAATAAGCGAGAGCTGCTCCTTCTCCGTCAGCAGTGCGAGAACCTCAACATCGTCTCTCTGGTTCAGCCATTCGTATACCTCTTCACCGGCATCATTCATCCCGAGGAAAACAGCTTCCATACAGCATCTTGGTGTCTAAAGATTCAATTAACTAACGGAGAGCGAGGAATAGTTTTCAACTGAATGGCCTAATCCGGTGTGCGAATAACCGACTCAATCTTTCGGAAGAACTTATCAGCGTGCTTTTTCGATACCCAGACGTTATTCTGCTGGATGCTGGTCTCGATTTCCAGAATATCGAAGATTTTCTTGATCAACTTCTTCTCTTCCTCATCGTAAGAACAGATTCTCGGAGATCCGGATGGATGAAGATTGCCATCTGACTCGTACTGGCCTTCGATATACTTCCAGAGACTTCCTTAATTTCTTAGCCATTCAATCTTCTCTCTGTCAGAAAGATTTTCATACCATTCAGTAAATTCCAGGGATGACGCCCAAACAGTGTTTTTCCCTCGTCTTTCTCCACTGCCAGGGTTAAATCCAACACGGTTAAGCATATCCTGAAATTTACCAGTAAACTCCGAATCCTTGGCCTCTAATCCCACAGTTCCGTTGTTATCTGTGTAACCGTCACCATCCAGAACACCGATGATGTAAGAGACCTCCTCAATCAGAGAAAAATCTACATCTACGGCTTTCTCTTCAGCATTTCTCCTTAGCAAGTCCAGTAGTACATCGCTGTTCCTGCGTTCCTCGACAGACATTGCCACACCGATATCTCTGGCTTTGTCTTTCACTGCACCCCAGGTTCTGTCCGGGAAATTTTCCATTAACTTCTCAGGAGCCATTTCCTGATAATTATCCTTCAGAAACTGAATTTCCTCATCTGACCAGAAAGAATAATCTGAACCTATACCGTACTCCGACATCTTTCGAGAAATATAGGATTGGGAGTAACCCAGATCATCTGCTATCTCTCCCTGGGCCATCCTTCCTCAACGTAAAGACGTTCAAGCTCCTCAGCGTCAACCATCAGAGTCCTATTCCCTGAAGTGACTGTAGTCCTACAGAGAAGAGGGGAACGGCCATGTAGCCGAGTTCTCTCAACCGGTTCATGATCTCTTTGTCGTCTTTGTTCTGAGCCCTTCCGGCACGTTCCTTCGTATTCTCAACGTCCTGGAGCCATGCAGGAATCTCGTCGGACTTGTCTGTGGAGACCTCCGATCCAAGTGAGCGGAAACCTGCCCAGTACTTGGGGCTGATCGGGACATCGTCTTTCTCAAGACCTTCAGGAAGATCTGATTCGTCTTCAGGATACTCCTCGATATCGACTCCTGTGATATCCGGCACCATGTGGAACCAGGAGACATCCCATACATCCCTCTCGTCAAGCTGCAGGATCGGATGGACTCTGAGGTGCTCCGGGTTGTCTCGTGGAGAGTAGAAGTCCTCGTCTCCACGGCTTTCGTGTTCGTCCCACCGGACGCCATTGATGACGGCCTCGATACCTTCCTCCTGAAGCAGGGTGTTCATCGGAACCGTCTTCAGCAGGTGGTTTCCGGCCTCAGTATCCATCAGCCATGGAACCTCGTCCATCTCCTCGTCGATCCTCGCGGCCTCTTCCTGATTGGTCTCGTTCAGCTCCGCGACCGGAACCATCTCCCCAGGCTGGTCAGCTTTCTCGATGAGATCATCGTTCCTGGCTGTCAGAACCTCAAATCCCCAGTTCGAAGCCAGGCGCTCGACGTAGTCCTCAAGCTCGTCAAAGTGCTGTCCGTGATCCACGAACATGAACCTCGGTTTCTCGAAGCCTTCTTCCTCACAGACTCTCTTTACAAGCCATGCTGTAAGAGTGGAGTCCTTCCCACCGGTGAAACCGATGACGACGTTCTCCGGATCGTACTCTTCAAGCGCTCGCTTGACAACTTCCTCTCCTGCTCTGATTTTTGCCTTTATAGGCGCGTTCTCGATCTCTTCTCGTGTAACTGGTGCTTCTGGCATAGTAAATCACGTAGCATTTTTTAGGACTTCTCTAGGTGTAATTCTTTCTCTCACTCCGTCGAAATCATCGTCGTAGGATACAATTTTTTCTATCTCAAGTTCTTCCATGGTCTGGACTGCTATACTGTCATCGAAACTCAACCCGTTATCTGACATCATGGCTTCAGCCTTCCCGGACAGTTCAAGAGTGAACACATCCAGTCCCTTGTACATGTAGAGGCTGAGCATAAAACCCGAGATCTTGTCCTGAAAGCCTTTGTTCTCCATCATCACAGCCACAGTATCGGCGTGGAACATCGTGAGGACGCCCTCGATACTACCATCCCTGACTTCAGCAAGGAAGCCCCTGCAGACTTCACTTTTCCCCTCTTCAAGCTGAGCCTCCAGAAAGATGTTTGCATCAATTAGATACTTCATCAATTCTTACCTCGCTGGCCTTCTCCTGAAGCTCCACGCCACTCTCTTCAACACCAGCCATGTTTCCCTCAAGGAACTCCACCGGATCCTCAGGCATCTTGATGTCTGTCTCAAATGACATCCTTTCAGCCCACTCATCCAGAGCCTTGGTGGCGGCTTTGCTGATAGAACCTCTCTTATGGCCGAAAACCTTCATGGCAGCTTTCCTGAATTTTTCTTCTTTCTCATCCGGAACCGAAACCTTGATCTCTCCCATGACAGTAACTTACTCACCTAAGTACTTAAGTTCTTTTTTCGTGTTCTGGATGATCATATCCGTAATTCGAAAACCCATAGATTTTTCTGCATTATGACAACTCCCCCACGTCGTAGCCATAATGATGTAGGATAGCTTTTGCGACGTCCTCCGGCTGATCGATTTCGAAATCAACGTTTTTCGTGATCATAACTGCGTCTACGTGATGGTCTCCTTCCAGAGTTCCATGAGGAGTTTCTTCAGGCAGTGTCTGGACACGGCCTTCTCCGAACTCTGCGAAACCGTGGTCCGAAAGCACGATTAGCGGTTCATCGCCATCAAAGTCGTAATATTCGAGCAATTCTCCAAGCACTTCGTCCATTTTTTTGTACCACTCCAGGATCAGGTCTTTGTCATTCCAGTAGAAGTGGCTGACTCTGTCAAGCTGCATGAAGACTACTGCAAAGAACTCCGGATCTTCTTCAAGAACCTCTTTGGATTTTTCAATCAGTTTTTTCCTGTCTGCTTCAAGTTCATCTAAATCAGATGATACCCCAAATCCTTCTGCCTCATATTCTGAGTTGTAGTTAATTGGCGGAATCACCGATGGAACCTGTAGAACCTTTGAATCGACGTCCTCCATTTTTTCCCAGACAAAGGTACCATCGATATCCTCTCTTTTCTGCAGTTCATCATCAACCACAAAGTCCATGTGTCCGTGTTCTTCCTGCCTCAGACCTGTGAAGATCGAGGTCCAGAGAGGTGCACTTTTTGGCGTCTCCTCAACTGTGACAGTCTTGTGATCGCATTCCTCCATCAACCTGTCAAAGTTCGGCAGTTCATCCCTGTGAGGTTTTATCATGTCCCATGTAGCCGCGTCGATTCCAATTACTTTCATTCGAAAATTACCCCGTAATTTTCTGCATGTCCAGAAAATCTCTGATTTTCGCCCACAATTAGTTCACCTATTATCTGTCTAGATATCCGAGTTTCTCAAGTTTCTGTGCGATTTCCTTTGCCTGTTCCTCAGTCAATTCATCCGTGTCAATCTTGCTCTCAGAAAGTTCTCTCAGTTTATCCTGCACGAATCTCGAGAGATTAATGTGATTCTCATCCACGAACTCCGCAAGATCATCAGGCAACGAAATCGTCTTCCTCTCCATAGAATATGCATAAGTTATGCATGTTTAATAAGTTTCTCGTAAAGAAGAAAAATCAAACTGCTTATTTCTTCCCAAGCTTAAACCACTACGGTCGAATAATCAACCATGAGCGATCAAAGCAAGAAAGTATTGAACGCTCTGCTGAAAGGAGCCGCATTCTCCATAGTTGGGATGTTCTTCTCAAAGGCGATGGGTTATGTTTACAGGATAATCGTTGGTCGGTACATCGGCCCCGAAGCCTACGGCCAGCTAGCCATAGGAATGATGATACTTGGGTTCGGGAACGCCTTTGCCGGCGGAGCACTTGACTCAGCCCTGATGAGATACATACCAGAGTTCAGAGAAAAAGGAAACAAAGCCAAGGTAAAGGGTATCAGCCTGTCAGTCCTTCAGATCTCGCTCTTACTGTCAATAGTAACCGGAGTCGGGATATTCATCAGTGCAGACTATCTGGCAACAAGCTTCTTCAATAGTTCCAACCCAGGAACACTTTCACAGATAATCAAGATATTTGGACTACTAACAATATTCCTGAGCCCAACAGCAAGAATCCTAAGCATAACAGAAAGCTTCAACACAACCAAATACGACGTTCTGACCTCAAGCATATTCAAGAACTTGGTGAAAATATCACTGACTGTAATCGCAATCTTTGCCCTCAACAGTGGAATAATGGGAGCAGTATGGAGCTGGGTGATAGCCACAGTTCTAAGTACTTTCCTGGCGTTCTACCTCCTCGAAAAGAAACTCGGACCAGTACTCACAGCCAATGTAGAAGCAAAATACATGAGAAAAGACGTGATCATCTACGCCTACCCCCTAATGTTCTCATCAATACTTGGAACAGTACAGGGCTGGTCCGACACAGCAATACTAGGATACTTCATGAGCGACGCATCAGTAGGACTCTACAACGCCGCATACCCCACAGCAATGTTGATAATGATACCAGCACAGGCACTCGGAAAACTCGCAACATCAACGCTCTCAGAAATAAACCACAAAGACGAAGACTCTAGTTCGGCGCTGAAAACACTCACACACTGGAGCTTCGCCACAGTATTCCCTCTCTTCCTAATCATGGCACTATTCCCACGACAATCAATACAACTCATATTCGGCAAACAATACACAACAGCAGCCACAGCACTAGCAATCCTCGCATTCAGCAACCTGGTAAGCGCAATGGTCGGACAAGTAAACAGCTTCCTCAAAAGCAGAGACCACACCAAAATATTCCTATACAACACAGCCTTCGTAGTAATACTCAACATCCTACTCAACATCTACCTAATCCCCAGACACGGTATAAACGGAGCAGCCATAGCAACAGCCATATCAGGCATAGTTGGAGAACTACTTCTCTTCCTCGAAACATACAGATACGAAAAAATAATCAGCCTCCACAAAAACATGACAAAAACACTGATAAGCGGAACAATAGCCATAACCACAACATACCTGGGCCTCGAACTTCTATTCACCACAACACCATACCTGGCACTCATACCCGCCGCAGCTATCTTCATAACCCTACACACCCTCATCTTCCTCAAAATCGGAGGACTAACAGAATACGACAAAGAAATA
>ERZ1034543.3-NODE-3-length-78639-cov-9.447254_pt1 | contig 78639 bp, 78 predicted proteins | sample MGYA00520654_ERZ1034543 | MGnify/ENA primary metagenome ERZ1034543 (study PRJEB33760, sample SAMEA4777712) | hypersaline lake metagenome | biome: hypersaline environment; feature: brines | place: Spain | collected 2012-08 | depth 0 m ... | reverse complement strand
CAGTGATCCGGACCGGGCGCACCGACTCCGGGTGAATCGCGGTGTAGAGGTTCCGCTTGAACGACTTCAGCGCGACCAGCCACCGGAGGGACTTGATCGAACAGGTGGTCGACCCGACCATCCCCCCGATGAACATCCCCATGAACAGCATGTGCTTCGCCGCGGGCGCCCACTGGACGTAGTCGGTGCTGGCGTACCCCGTCGTCGTCACGATGGAGGCGACGTTGAAGACGGCGTGCCGGAGCGTCGCCTCGGGACCGTAGGCGATGCTCGGGTCGAGGAACAACCCGAGCGCGACGACCGACGCGAGCGTCCCCATCGCGCCGAGGTAGAAGTGGAACTCCTCGTTTCGCAGCAGGCGCATCGGCTCGCCGTTGATGGCGAAGTAGATGAGCACGAAGCTGGTCGAGCCGATCACCATGAACGGGACGACCGCCCACTGGATGAGCGGGTGGAACGCGCCGACCGAGAGCGGCTCCGGCGAGAACCCGGCGGTCGCGACCGACGTGAACGCGTGGGCGACCGCGTTGTACAGGTCCATCTGCGGGTCGACGGCGAGCCCGAGCAGGAAGTAGACGGCGATCGCGAGCCCCGTGAGCCCGAAGTAGATCCCCCAGATCAGCTGCGCGGTCTGCGAGATCTTCGGCGTGAGCTTGTTGACGTCCTGCGTCTGCGACTCCGACTCCATCAGCTGCGCGCCACCCACCCCGATCTCGGAGAGGACCGCGGTCGCGAGGATCAGGATCCCGAGGCCGCCGAGCCACTGGATCACCTGCCGCCACATCATGACGGACCGGGAGTGGTGCGAGAAGTCGCGAAGCACGGTCGCGCCCGTCGTCGTGAGCCCGCTCATCGCCTCGAACATCGCGTTCACCGGGTGCGCGACCGTGCCGACGCCCGCGACGACGAAGGGGATCGCGCCGACCGCGGCGACGAGGAACCAGATCAGCGCCACCGCGAGGAACGCCTCCCGCGGGCCGAGGTCCTCCTCGGGGTCCTGTACCGACCGGAACGCCGCGCCGAGCGCGAGCGAGACGGCGATCGCCGCGACGAAGGGCAGCGGCGATTCCCCGTAGTAGAGCGCGATGAGGAGGGGGAAGGACAGGGGAACGGAGAGCGCGGCGAGGACGTCGCCGGTGAGCCCCACGCTCGCCCGCCACCCGACTCGGATCTTGGTGTTCACGAGTTTCTCAGGCCATCGACGCGATCTCGCTCACCGACTCCGACTCCACGAGGAGGATCACGTGGTCGCCCGCCTGGAGCACGGTGTCACCGCGCGGGGTGACCAGCTGGTGGTCGCGCGTGATCGCGCCGATGACGAACCGCGCGTCGCTGTCCGCGACGATCTCCGAGATCGGTCGCCCGGTGAGTCCGCAGCCCTCGGTGAGTTCGAGCTCGAGGACTTCCGCCTGATCGTTCTCCAGCACCGCGATGTTCTCCGCGACGCTCTCGTAGGTGAACCGGGTGATCTCCTCGGCGGTGACCGTGCGGGGGTTGATCGCGATGTCGATGCCGATCTCCTCGAAGACGGTGACGTAGTCGGGGCTGTCGACGACGGCGATGACGCGGTCGACGCCGAGCCGCTTGGCGAGCACGGAGATGAGGAGGTTCTTCTCGTCGGAGCCGAGCGCGGTGACGACGATGTCGGCCTCGTCGACGTGCTCGCGGGAGAGGAACTCGGTGTCGGTCGGGTCGTGTTCCATCACGACGCTGTTCGGGAGGTTCTCGGCCAGCCACCGCGCGCGGTCTGCGTCGCGCTCGATCAGCCGCGGCGTGAAGTCTCGCTCCTCCAGCAGGCGGGCGGTCTGGTAGCCGATCTCGCTGCCGCCGACCACGACGATCTCGTCGGCGCGGTCCGGGGTCGTCGCGGGCGCGACGTCGGTCGCGAACGACTGGACGCTCTCGGGACTGCCGATCACCACCGCGCGGTCGCCGACGACGATGTCGGTGTCGCCCCGGGGGATCGTCATCTCGCCGTCGCGGAACAGCCCGACGAACGTGAGCGACTCGAACCGGTCGGCCTCCGAGACCGTCTGGCCCGCGACGGGGCTCCCCTCGCCGATCTCGAACTCCGCCATCTGGACGAGCCCGCCGGCGAACGGGTCGACGTCGATCGCCGCCGGGAGCCCGATGACGCGGACGATGTTCTCGGCGGTCAGCAGGTCCGTACACACCATGAAGTCGACGCCGAACGCCCCCTCGCTGCCCTGCCAGGTGCGGAGGAACTCGGTGCTCTTCACGCGGGCGATCGTGAAGGGTTCGCCGAGCGTCTTCGCGGCCCCGCACGCGACGAGGTTCGTCTGGTCGTCGTCGGTACACGCGATGAGCATGTCCGCGCGGCCGACCTCCGCGGCGGACTGGATGTCGGAGGAGGTCCCGTCGCCGGCGATGGTGAGCACGTCGAGTTCGTACTTGAGCTGTTCCGCCCGGTCCGGGTCGACGTCGACGACGACGACCTCGTGGTCCGACGCGAGACTCGCGGCGATGCTCGTCCCGACCTCGCCGGCCCCGATGACGACCACGTACATGGACCAACCCAGAGACCCGACCTTGAAGTTCGTTACTATCGGTGGTCACGGGCTTCGACGCGCCGGCGACGGGAGAAACGCCCCGAACGGGAAAGGAGTCGACGGGCGAGTTACGGCTCGCCGCCGTCCGGCCCCCCGCCGAACGGCGCCGGCTCGGACCACGCGTCCCGCCCCGAGACGGTGCGCTGCGGGAAGGGGATCGAGATCCCCTCCTCGTCGAACCGCGCCTTGACCGCCTTCACGTAGTCGGCGCGCGCCTTCACGAAGTCCGCCCGCGACGGGTCGTCGATCCAGATCCGCGACTGGAGCCCGACGTAGGAGTCGGCCAGCTCGGTCAGCCGGACCGACGGCGCGGGGTCGTCGAGGATCGCGTCGCTCTTCTCGGCCTCCTCGACGATGATGTCGGTCGCCTTGTCGACGTCGTCGTCGTAGTCGATCCCGAAGACGAACTTCAGTCGCAGCGTCTTCTTCGCGACCGGGTTCTTCACCACGTCGCTCGTCAGGGTGTGGTTCGGCACCGTGAGCAGTTCGTTGTCGAACGTGCGCACGCGGGTGACCCGGAAGGAGATGTCCTCGACGACCCCCGAGTTCCCCTGCCACTCGATCCAGTCGCCGATGCGGAACGGCTTGTCCGTGTAGATGAACACGCCCGCGACGAAGTTCTTGATCACGTCCTGGAGCGCGAAGCCGACCGCCAGCGTCGCCGCGGCGGCGATCGTCGCCAGCGAACGCAGGAACCCCTGATAGCCCGCCGCGCCGAACGCGACCGTGACGCCGGCGAACAGCACGAGGAACGCCACGATCTTCTGGAGCGGCCGCCGGGCGTGCTCGTCGAGCCCCTGCCGGTCGAACAGCCGCCTGACGATCGGCTTGACCGCCGCCTTGTACAGGACGTACGTCGCGGTGACGACGGCGAGGAATATCGCGGCGTCGACGACGATCCCCGTCAGCGGGCCGAGGAACGGCTCCAGCGTCCCCGCGACCGCGACGACGCCGGGCGCACCGGCGAGGGCGCTCATCAGTGGAGTACCGCCGTGTTCCCGCGGGTCTCGACCAGGTCCGCGCCGACCGCCTCGGCAAGCTCGTCGGCGAGTTCCTCGGTCGAGGTCCCGCCGCGGGCCGCGCGGAGGAACTTCACTTTCACCAGTTTCCGGTCGTCGAGCTGGTCGGCCAGCTCGTCGACGACCGCGTCGACGCCGCTCTTGCCGACCCAGACGGTGACGTCGAGGTCGTGCGCCTCCTTCCGCAGTTCGTGATCGCTCATACGCGGTCGAGTCGGCCGCGCGCATTGAAGCTTGAGGTTCGGCCGCGCCGACGCGTTCGGCGCGCGGCGACGGCCCGCGTCACCGTTCGCGCTCGACGTCCGGGTTCCGGTCCGCCTCGCGCCCGGACCGCGCCTCCCGGTTCCGTTCGGTCCACTCGGCGGCGTCCTCGGGCGTCTCGGTCTCCAGCAGGCGGTCGACCTTCCGCTCGAACTGCTCGTCGGTGAGGTCGCCGTTCGCGTATCGGGTCCGGAGCCGTTCCAAGGCGTCCGCGGTGTCGTCGGTCGCCGCGTCGCGCTCCGTCGAGTCCCCGTGCCCGACCCGGACGGACCCGGTCTCGGACTCGACGACGACCGACTTCTCCTCGTCCTCGTCGAAGAGCATCGAGAACAGGGGGACGATCACGATGTACCCGAACAGCATGACGCCGAGCCACCAGTCGAACCCGAGCACGAGCGCCGCCAGCCACGTGCCAGTCACCGCCGTGGCGGCGATGCCGCTCGCGTTGCGTCGGAACCGCTCGCGGAGGGTCTCGTTCTCGGCCATTGACAGGACCGATTCGGTGCCGCTACAAAATCGTATCGACGCTCGCTCGCCCGGCGGTCGGCTACTCTTCGACCTCGACCGTCACCTCGTCGCGCGCGACCGCCAGCCGGAACGTCGGGACGGTCCGGTAGACGACCTCGACGACGTTCTTGCGCTCCAGGCTCCGGAGCGCCCGCCGCACCGCGTCGACCTCGGGGTCGGCGTCGAACGCGTCGCGGAGCGCGTTGAGGACGCTGACGACCGACTGCGAGCGCTCCTCCGGGCCGGCGAGCACGTCGACGACCCGCGACTCCAGCTCGGAGACGCGGATCGTCTCCGGGACCGCGCCGCGCGCGACCGCGTCGGGCTCGACGCCGGGCTCGACGTCGACGAGGTCGTTCGCCTCCGCCGTCGCCCGGATCAGGCTGTCGTCGTCGCGGTAGTAGTACTCCTTCAGGTGATTCTCGAGGTAGCCGTGGACCTCGCTGCCGCTCTCCATCTCCCAGGCGTCCTGGAGCTCCCCGTTCTTCGTGGGTTGGAGGCGGACCACGTCCGCCAGCCGCCCGCGTTCCTCGTCGCTGAGGCTCATCGGTCTTCGACCGCGCTCGCGGCGCGGACGATGGTCTCCTCGCCGAACTTCGGCCCGACGAGCTGGAGCCCGACCGGGAGCCCGTCCGCCTCGCCCGCGGGCACCGAGATCGCCGGGAGGTTCGCGAGGTTGGCCGGCGTCGTGTTCGCGTCGGCGAGGTACATCCGCAGCGGGTCGTCGAGGCTCTCGCCCAGTTCGAAGGGGAGGACCGGCATCGTCGGCGAGGCGATCACGTCGACGTCGTCGAACGCCGCCTCGAAGTCCTGCCGGACCCACGCGCGGGCGTCCTGCGCCTTGTCGTAGTACTTGTCGTGGTAGCCCGCCGAGAGCGCGTACGTCCCGAGGAGGATCCGCCGCTTGACCTCCGCGCCGAAGCCCTCCTCGCGCGTCTCCGCGAACGACTCGTTCCAGTTGCCGTCGGAGTCGCTCCGGTGGCCGTACCTGACCCCGTCGAAGCGCGCGAGGTTCGAGGAGGCCTCCGCCATCGCGATCACGTAGTACGCCTGGACCGCGTGCTCGACCGACGGCAAAGATATCTCGGTCGTCTCCGCGCCCCGCGCCTCGAGGTCCGCGATCGCGGCCTCGACCGTCTCGACGACGCGCTCGTCGGCGCCGTCGAACAGCTCGGTCGGAATCCCGATCGTCATCCCGTCGACGTCGCCGTCGGCGGCCGCGGCGTAGCCGGCCTCGGGGGCCGCGCCCTCCACCTCGCCTAGGTCGCGGGTCGTCCCGTCGTGGGGGTCGTCGCCGGCGATGACGTCGAGCGCGGCGGCGGCCTCCTCGACGGTGCCGGCGATCGGCCCGATCTGTTCGAGGGAGTTCGCGTACGCGATCAGTCCGTAGCGGGAGACGAGCCCGTAGGTGGGCTTGATCCCGACGACGCCGCAGAACGCGGCCGGACACCGCACCGAGCCGCCCGTGTCGGAGCCGAGCGCGACGTCGGCCTCGCCCGCCGCGACCGCGGCCGCGGATCCCCCGGAGGAGCCGCCCGGGACGCGGTCGGTGTCGACCGGGTTGCGCGTGGGGCCGAACGCCGAGGTCTCGGTCGTCGTCCCCATCCCGAACTCGTCCATGTTCGTCTTGCCGACGATCGTCGCGCCCGCGTCGGTCAGCCGGTCGACCGCGGTCGCGGAGTACGGCGGGACGTAGTCGGCGAGCATCTCCGAGCCGCAGGTCGTCCGGATCCCCTCGGTGGAGATGTTGTCCTTCACCGCGACGGTCGCGTCCGCGAGCGGCCCCTCGGCGTCGGGGTCGCCCTCGATCTGTTCCTCCGTCACGAAGGCGTTGATGTCGGCCGCCATCTACGACACCTTCGGCCCGACGAAGAAGCCGTCTTCCGTCTCCTCGGCGTTCGCGAGCGCCTCTTGCTGCGAGAGGCCCTCGCGGACCTCGTCGGGACGCATCACGTTGACGAGCTCCTCCTCGCGCTCGGTCTCGGGGACCTCGTCGAGCGCATCGAAGTACTCTAAGATGTCGCCGAACTGCGCCGCGAACTCGTCGACCTCGTCGTCGGCGAGGCGGACGCGAGCCAGGTCGGCGACGTGACGGACCTCCTCGGCGTCGACGGCGGCCGCGGCGTCGTCGGCCCCGTCGGAGGCCGCCCCCGCGTCATCCGTCGACTCGGACGTATCGCTCATACGAGCAGGTGTCCCGGACCGGGAGTAAGGGTTTCGGAACGTCGCATCGGGCCCTCCCGCGGACGCCCGCGCTCACCGGACGTCGTCGACGAAGGCGAGCCAGCGCTCGTGGCCGTCCAGGGTCGCGGAGCGGTGCTCGTCGGCGAAGTCGGGGTGGCGGATCGTCTCCAAGGCGTTGAGCGCCCGGTCGATACCGACGACCTCGTCGGCGAGTCGTTCGGCGGTCTCCCGGTCGAGGGGTTCGTCGGCGGGAGCGTCGCTCGCGTCGGTGTCACCGCGCTCGCCGCGCAGCCGGGCCATCCGGCGCTCGCGCTCGGTGCGGAGCGTCGACTTCACCGACGACACCTTGCGCTCGACGTCGGGCGGGACCGCCTCGACGGCGCGCGTCTCCACGATGAACTCGGAGAGGTCGACCGCGTTCCCGTCGATGGTGACCGTGTCCGGGACCGACGCGCCGACCGTCGCGCTCTGGCCGGTGACCCGGTCGAGGATCGCTTCGCGCTCAGACTCGTCCATGCGCTCTCGTCACGGGGCCGCCACGAAAATGAGCTACGGTGACGGGCCGCCCGTCACTCGCCGTCCGAGTCGTCCGCACGGACCGTCACGACGGGCGCGTCCGCCAGCCGAACGACCTTCTCCGTGACGCTCCCCAGCAGGTAGCGCTCGACGCCGGTGCGGCCGTGGGTCCCCATCACCACGAGGTCGACGTCGTGGTCGTCGGCGTACTGGAGGATCGCCGAGTGGGGCGTCCCCATCTCGACGGCGGTCGTCATGCTGACCTCTTCGGCCGACCCCGCCGCGGCCTCGATCAGTTCCGTCGCGTGGGCAGTGAGTTCGGCCTCGATCTCGTCGGCGTCGACCTCCTCGTGCCGGCCGATGTAGCCCGTCTCCGGCGAGACCCCGCTCATCGCCTGGCTGTCCTCGTGCACGAACGCCCCGCTCATGCCGAGGCCGCCCTCGCGGGTGTCGACGACGTGTAAGACGTGTACCGTCGCGTCGAACGCCGACGCGAGCGCGCCCACGTGCGCAGCCGCGGCTTCGGATCCGGCGCTTCCGTCCGTCGGGTAGAGTATGTCGTCGTACATCGTACCACCAATTTGAAACTTCGCGGAGCAGGGGTAAAAACGCACCGCAGATCCCCGCTACCGGGGGATCCGGGGCACTCTCCGGCAAATCCGACGACCGCGCGGCCGCGAAACGCGAGGCGCGGCGTCGACCGGCAAAACCGTTCCGGGACGCGGCGGTGCGCCGACCGGGACCGTCCGCCGTTACAGGAGGTCGTTCGAGACGAGGCGGTCGACCGCCTCGCGCAGTCGCTCCTCGCTCGCGGCGTAAGAGATGCGGGCGTAGCCAGGGGCGTTGAACGCGCTGCCGGGGACGCAGGCGACGGCCGCCTGCTCGATCGCCGCCTCGCACCACGCCTGGTCGTCGTCGTCGACGGGGATCATCATGTAGAACGCCCCGTCGCCGACGTCGACGTCGACGCCGTGCTCGTCGAACAGGTCGACGAGGAGGTCGCGGCGGTCGGCGAACGCGTCGCGCATCTCCTCGACCGACGCCTCGGTGTTCTCTAAGGCCTCGATCCCGGCGCGCTGGACGAAGTTCGTCGCGCAGGAGACGGAGTGGGAGTGGAGCTTGCCCGCCTCGCCGACGAACTCGTCGCTGGCGTGGAGGTAGCCGAGCCGCCAGCCCGTCATCGAGTACGCCTTCGAGAAGCCGTTGATCGTCACCGTGCGGTCGGCCATCCCGTCGAGGCTCGCGAGCGAGACGTGCTCGGCGTCGTAGACGATGCGCTCGTAGATCTCGTCGGAGATGACCGCGACGTCGTGTTCGACGGCCAGGTCGCGGACCCCCTCCAGCGCGGCCTCGGAGAACACCGCGCCGGTGGGGTTCGAGGGGGAGTTGACGACGAGCAGCTCGGTGTCGTCGGAGACCGTCTCCGCGAGTTCGTCGAGCGCGGGCTCCAGCTGGAAGCCGTGCGGCGCGAGGTCCACGCGGGAGAGGTCGCCGCCCGCGAGCTTCGCCATCGCCTCGTAGGAGACCCACGCCGGGTCGAGGAGGACGACCTCGTCGCCCTCGTCGATCAGCGTCTGGAACGTCTCGTACAGCGCCTGCTTGCCGCCGGGGGTGACGATGACCTCGTCCGCGTCGGCGTCGATCCCGGTCCCGCGGAGCTTCGCCGCGATCGCCTCCTTCAGCGCGGGCACGCCGTTCGAGGAGGTGTACCCGGTGTGGCCCGCGTCGAGGGCCTCCTTACCGGCTTCGACCACGTTCTCCGGGGTGTCGAAGTCGGGCTCGCCGACCGAGAGGTCGACGATGTCGGCCCCCTCGGCCTCCTTCTCCGCCGCGAGGTTCGATATCGCCAGCGTGGCGCTGGGTTCTACGCGTCCGATCCGCTCCGAGAAGTCGTATGCGTCGCTCATGTGTCGTGTGTAGTCCGCTCGTGTCTGTCAGTCGAGTGCTTCCGCGAGGTCGACGGCGGCGCGCGCGGCGTCGGCGCCCTTGTCGATCCGCTCGCGCGCCTCCGCGCCGGACATCCCGGGGCCGCTCACGCCGAAGGTGACCGGGGTGTCCCGGTCGAGGCTCACGTCGGTGAGCTTCTCGGCGGTCGCGTTCGCGATGACGCGGTCGTGGTCGGTGTCGCCGGTGACGATCGCGCCGACGACCGCGACCGCGTCGACGTCGTCCCGGCGCGCCAGCCGGTCGGCGGCCAGCGGGCTGTCGTACGCGCCCGGCACGCTCACCTCGTCGACGACGACGGCGTCGCGGTCGGCGGCCGCCTCCCGGGCGGCCTCGGCCATCGGCTCCGTGACGGAGTCGTTGAACCGCGCCACCACCAGTCCCAGCGAGACCATACGCGAACTGGAGCGGGCGACGGCAAAGGTCTACCGTTCGACCGCAGGGTTGCCGAGCGAACGCGTTCGGGGGGCGATACGTCGCGACGTCGTCCGACTGGGTAAATGCGACTCTGTGCTTCCGGCCACGGGCCATTAATACGTCTGCGACGCCAACGGAAGCCCATGACAGACACCGAGACCGCGACGGTCGGCGGCGGCTGCTTCTGGTGCGTCGAGGCGGCGTTCAAGCAGCTCGACGGGATCGAGCGCGTCACCTCCGGCTACGCCGGCGGCCACGCCGACGACCCCACCTACCGCGAGGTCTGCTCCGGCACCACCGGCCACGCCGAGGTCGTCCAAGTCGAGTACGACTCCGACGCCCTCACGTACGAGGACATCCTCGAAGTGTTCTTCACCGTCCACGACCCGACGCAGCTGAACCGACAGGGCCCGGACGTCGGCAGCCAGTACCGGTCGATCGTGCTCTCCCACGACGACGAACAGCGGCAGGTCGCGGAGAACTACGTGGAGGCCCTCGACGAGGAGGGCGGCTACGACGACGACGTCGTCACCGAGGTCGAGCCGCTGGAGACGTTCTACCGCGCCGAGGAGAAACACCAGGACTACTTCGAGAAGAACCCGGCCGACGCCTACTGTACGATGCACGCGCAGCCGAAGGTGGAGAAGGTCCGCGAGCGGTTCCGCGAGAAGGTGAAGGCGTAGATCGGCGCGAGGGGTCAAGTACAACAGGGCACTCGTCTGGTATCGAGAACGAGATCACCGAAGCCCCGGCCGCGAGGGCTCGCGCGACTCGCTGCGCTCCTCGTCGCTCACTTCGTTCGCTCCTGCGGTGCTTACGTCGTCGGGCGTCGCCCTCGCGGCTGCCCCTTCGATTCCCACCCCGCACAGCACCTCACACCTCGTCGGCCTCCCTCCGCTTCGCTCCGGTCGGCCGACTCCCTCGCGCGTGCTCCTCGCGGCCTCCGCTTCGCTCCGGCCGCTCACAGGCACTCGCCACCGCGGTAACTCAGCCGTATAACCCCTCCGAGTAGGGAGATACCCCAGAAACCGAGTCCGTACCCTCTCCCGGCACGCTTCGCGGCACAACCTATTCCCTCCCGCCGGCCGAATCACGTCCCGATGAAGGTCGGCCTCATCTCGGACGTCCACGCGAACCTCCCGGCGCTGGAGACGGTCCTCGACGACATGCCCGCGGTCGACCGGATCTACTGCGCGGGCGACGTCGTCGGCTACAACCCGTGGCCCGCCGAATGCGTCGAGCGCGTGCGCGACGTCGCGGCCGCGACGGTCCGCGGGAACCACGACCGCACCGTCGAGAGCCCCGAGCGTTACCGCGCCAACCGGATGGCCGAGGCGGGGCTCGAACGCGCGAAGGCGTCGCTGTCGGCCGACCAGCGCGAGTGGGTCGGCGACCTCCCGCGCACCGAGACGTTCGCGGGCGACCGATACCTGCTCGTCCACTCGCACCCCGCGGCCGAGCGCGAGGACGCATACGTCTACCCGGACGAGTTCCCGACCCTGGGCCGGCACCTGGAGGAGTACGACGGGATCGTCCTCGGTCACACCCACGTCCAGGGGGTCCGCGACGTGGCCGGCGGGTTCGTCTGTAACCCGGGCAGCGTCGGGCAGCCGCGCGACGGCGACCCGCGGGCGGGCTACGCCGTGCTCGACACGAATGCCGACGGGACCGACGCGGTCGAGACGCACCGCGTCGAGTACGACGTCGACCGGGTCGCCGAGGCGGTCCGCGAGGCCGACCTGCCGGAACTGACCGCCGAGCGACTCTACGAGGGGGAGTGAGTCAGTCGTCGGCGGCGGTGGCCTCGCCGTCGACGCCGTGGTCGTCGTCGCCGACCTCCGCGCCCAACTGCTCGTAGATGAACGCCCACGAGTCGGTCTGCTCGTCGACGATCATCGAGGCTGGCTTGCCGACGCCGTGGCCGGTCTCGGACTTAGTCCGTAGGAGGAAGGGACCGCCCTCGGCCTCGTTCTGGAGCCGCGCAGTCATCTTCCGGGCGTGCGATGGGTGGACGCGCGTGTCGCTCGCGGCCGTGGTGAAGTACACCGGCGGGTGCGTCGCGTCGGGGTCGACGTTGTGGTACGGCGAGTACGCGCGGAGGTACTCGAACGCCTCCGGGTCCTCCGGGTGGCCGTACTCCGTCGTCCACGACTCGCCGAGCAGGAAGCGGTGGAACCGCAGCATGTCGAGCAGGGGGACCGCGCACTGCGCGGCCGCCCACAGGTCCGGGCGCTGGGTGACGACCGCGCCGACCGAGAGCCCCCCGTTCGACCCGCCGGCGACGGCCAGGTGGTCCGAGTCTGTGACCCCCGACTCGCAGAGCGCCTCGCCGGCCGCGACGAAGTCGTCGAAGGTGTGCTGCTTGTCTTCCAGCATGCCGGCCTCGTGCCACGGCTCGCCGTACTCGTACCCGCCGCGGGCGCACACCGCCGCGAACGCGCCGCCGTCCGCGAGGAACGGGAGTCGGAACCGGCCGAACGAGGGCGTGATGCTGTTGCGGAACCCGCCGTAGCCGTACAGCATGGTCGGACGGGGGCCGTCGACGGCGACGTCCTCGCGGTAGCAGACGAACACCGGTACCTCGGCGCCGTCCGTCGAGTCGACGAACCGCTGTTCGACGACCAGGTCGTCGGGGACGGAGAGGTCCACCGAGTCGATCTCCGTCGACGAGAGGTCGGGCGCGTCGCCGTCCTCGTCGACCCCGTCGCCGTCGCCCTCACCCGCCGATCCGTCGGCGAGGTCGAGTGCTCGAACCGCCGAGGGGCGGTCGAAGCCGGTCAGCCCGAAGAACGCCTCGGGCGCGTCGCGGTTCCCGGAGACCCACGTGACCGAGCAGTACGACGGCAGCGAGACGTCGCGCAGGTGCGTCCCGTCGCGGTCGTGGACCGAGAGCCGGGAGTGGGCGTCCCGCTGGCGGTGGACGAGGAGCCGCTCCGGCGTCGGCACGACCGACTGGAGGATCCCCTCGCCGCCGGGGATGACCTCGCGGCACTCCTCGAAGGAGAGGTCCCCTTCGCGGAAGCGGTCGACGGAGCAGGCGAGCAGCCGCCGTCGGGGCGCGCCGTGGTCGGTCGAGACGAACGCCGTCCCGTCGTGGAACCGGACGGACGTCTCGGCGTCGGTGTCGGTCAGGACCGGCCGGAGGTCGCCGTCGACGTGGACGTACCACTCGGTCCCGCCGACCATCTCCGAGAAGGCGACCGCGAGCAGCCCCGAGTCGGGGTCGACGGTCACCCGCGGCCAGACGTGCTGGTCGTCGTGTTCGAGCAGGACGGCCTCCTCGTCGGGACCGTCGGCGAGCCGGAAGCGGCGGATCTCCTTGTCCATCTGCGCGCCGTCGGCCGCACCGCCGGTGGCGACGTAGGCGAACCCGTCGCCGTCGGCCGTCCACGCGAGGCTCCCCGCGTTGACGCGGCCGCGCTCGGGGAGGACCGCGACCTCCTCGACGCCCGGGCCGTACCCCTCGGTCTCCGGTGACTCGAGTCCGGAGTCGCTCGGGTCGGGGACCGACAGCACCCGCACGTCGTAGTTCTCGTCGCCGCCCTCGGTGACGCCGATCGCGACGCGGTCGCCGTCGTGGGACGGGACGTACCACGCCATCGACCGGGGCGGGCGGTCGTCGTCGCGGTTCGCGGGCCAGGCGTTCGGGTCGACGAGGACGCGGTCCTCGCCGTCGGGCGCGTCGCGGACGACGAGGCGGGCGTGGTCCGCGCCGGGTTCGCGGACCGTCGCGAAGTATCGCCCCTCCCGGACCGTGATCGGGCCGTAGTCGGCCACCTCGACGAGGTCCGCGAAGCGCGGCCGGAGGCGGTCGCGGAGCTCGCCGTCGAGCGCGGCGTCGACGTGGGCGTTCTGCTCGGCGGTCCACTCGCGGACCGCGTCGTCGTCGGCTTCCAGCCATCGGTACGGATCGTCGACGTCGACCCCGTGGAGGGTTTCCGTCACGACCTCGCGTCGGGTCTCCGGCGGCGACGGGGCCGAAGCGGATTGGCGCGACATACGTTCGACTGTGACCGATGACGCAAAACGGCTGGGGTCGCGGCGGCCGCGGCCGCCGCTCGGCTCACCCCGCGTCGGAGGGATCGGCCGCTCCCGGCGACGCGAGCGTCACGGCCACAGGCCGGCGACGAACAGGAGGTTCCGCGCGGCGACCAAAAGCGAGAGGACGCCGACGCCGGCGCACATCAGCGTCGCGACGAACCGCCGCGTGCCGCCGGCGACCGCGACCGGGACCCCGATGACGGCCATGCCGACGACCTTCGTGAGGAGCATTCCGCCGAGGAGGCCGAACTGAGAGATGAACAGCCGGCCGACGGGCGACCCCTCGACGTACTCGCTCCCGGAGAGCGCGACGTACGTCGTCCCCACGTCGGCGGCGATGCCGACGAGCAGGAGGCACCCGGCGACGGCGAGACGGGAAGGCACTGACCGGGCGAACGCGGTACGGAAGCATAAATCACCGGGCGCGCGGTCGGGCCGCGGCGATACCGTGACTCCGCGACGGGCGACCGGGCGACCGACCGCGCTGGCTGGCCGGCGACCGCGCACAACACGCTTCAATTTAAACCGTCGGGTACCCTATTACTGGTAATGAGTTCGTCCGAGGACGAGTACGAGATCGCGGTGGTCGGCGGCGGGCCGGCGGGGCTGACGACCGCGCTGTACGGTGCCCGCTTGGGGCACGAGACGGTGCTGATCGACCGCGGCGGCGGCCGCGCCGCGATGATGGCCGACACGCACAACGTGATCGGCGTCACGGAGGAGGTGTCCGGCAACGAACTGCTCGCGACCGGGCGCGAACAGGTCCAGTCGTACGGCGGCACCTTCGAGCGCGGCTTCGTCACCGACGTCGAGCGCACCGACGACGACCGGTTCCGCCTGTCGACGAACGACAGCGAGATCCTCGCGGACCGCGTCGTCCTCGCCACCGGGTTCTCCGACGAGCGCCCGGAGCCACCGCTCCCGCGGAACGCGAAGGGGCTCCACTGGTGTCTCCACTGCGACGCCTACATGTTCGTCGACGAGCCGGTGTACGTGATGGGTCACGGCGAGGCCGCCGCCCACGTCGCGATGATCATGCTGAACATGACCGACGACGTGGACCTCCTGACGCGCGGCGCGGAGCCGACGTGGAGCGAGGAGACCGCGGCGCAGCTGGAGGCGCACCCCGTCGACGTGGTCCACGAGGACGTGAGCGGGATCGAGAACGACCCCGACTCCGGCTGGCTCGAAGCGATGGAGTTCGAGGACGGCAGCCGCCGGGAGTACCGGGGCGGTTTCCCGATGTACGGCTCCGACTACAACACCGCACTCGCCGAGGCGCTCGGCTGCGACCTGACCGACGGCGGCGAGATCGACGTCGACGACCACGGCCGCACCAGCGAGGACGGCGTGTTCGCGGTGGGCGACATCACGCCCGGCCACAATCAGGTGCCCGTCGCGATGGGGCAGGGGGCGAAGGCCGGCATCGCGGTCCACAAGGAGCTCCGCGAGTTCCCGCGGTCGACGGAGGATATCGCGCAGGACGGTCCGGTCGACGAGGACGAGGTGCCCGCCATCCCGCCGCACCTCATGGCGACCGCCGTCGCCCACGAGGGGCACGCGGGCGGGCCGCGAGACGAGGCGACCGCCGAGGCCGGCGCGGAGCAGCCCGCGGCAGACGACGACTGAGGCGCCGCGAGGTCGCGACTCCGTCCGCTCGACGCGACCCGTCTCGGACGACGGCGAGAACGAGCCCGCGTCGACACGGCGACCTCTCTGATTCCCGGCCCGGGCCCCGAGGCAGGGGCCGTCGACGGTGACGCGGCGCTAACCCGTCTCTCGCCGGCGGCACCTCGACCGCGGACCGCGTCAGTCCCGTCGATCGAGGACGGCTCGCACGAACGCGCCCTTCTCGGCGGTGTACCGCTGTCGGTTCTCGGGATACCGTGCCGCGAGCCGTCGTTTCAACGAGGCGTACCGCTCGGCGAGTTCCGGATCGCTCCGAAGCGCGTCCCTGAACGCGATCTTCTCGTGGTGGAACGCGCTTCCGACTTCGGCGATCGACAGATAGCACGTACGATTCTCTGGCGGTCCCTTCGCGAGGAACACCCGCCCGTCCACCTCGTCGGGGCGCCGTTCGTAGCCGTGCGTTTCGAGCGCTGGGACGAGGTCGCTCGCGGTCGTCGATTCGTCGACTACGGCGAGCACGTCGAGTATCGGCTTGGCCGGCATCCCCTCGACCGCGGTACTGCCGATGTGTTCGAACTGACGGACGCGATCACCGACCGCGCTCCGTAACCGAGCCACCTCCGCGTCGTACGCGTCGCTCCACGACTCCTGATACGGCACGACTTCGACGGTCCCGCGTGCGAGTCCGACCACACTCGGGCCTCGTCCTCGCGGTATAAATCCTTTACAGCGTTCTCTTACCTCGTTCGGGGGCTCGCTGAGCGGAACGAATCGACCGTTAAGCGACGACGTGATTCAGAAAATGCGCCGGCCGGGACTCCCGCGAGCGAGCGGGGGTACGGCCGGCGCACGACCGAAGGGAGTGCGCCGGCCGGGATTTGAACCGAAATCAGACGTGCTCGCTCACTCCGTTCGCTGCGCGCGACTGATAGGGTTCAAACTCGGCGGCGATTTCTCTCACTTCGTTCGAGAAATGCGCCGGCCGGGATTTGAACCCGGGCCATGAGCTTGGAAGGCTCAGGTCCTACCACTAGACCACCGGCGCTCGCGTCGGTCGATGACGCACCTACACGTAGGCACAACGGCTTTCATAAGCGTTCCGTGTTCGGGCAGGAGATCGGCGGGCACGAGCCGCCCGGTGAGCATATCTTAGTTAAAGGCCCACGATACTGCGGGCGTCTCCCAGCGCGTTAGAACGCTTTTCAGCCGGTTAGAACACTGTTCGGTACATATGTGTCTACCCACCCAACCTACACCCGTGAGGTGAGACCGATGTCATACCAAACAAGCAATCCGCTGGTCGGCGAGACCGAGTTCGCGCTGGAAGGCCCCTGGGCGACCTACTGGATCGCGTTCCTGCGCGTCGTTACCGGGTGGTGGTTCTTCCACGCCGGGGTCACCAAGATCATCGAGAACGGGTTCGCGTTCACCTACGGGCCGTCGTACATGAAGGGCATGACCGGCACCGCGCTGGGCGGCATCCCCGTCTGGATGGGGAACAACCTCGCGTGGCTCATCGAGCCCGGCGTGCCGCTGTTCGAGACGCTCATCGGCCTCGCGCTGATCGCGGGGGCGTTCACCCGGTTGGCCGCGTTCGGCGGGGTCATCTTCATGGTCCTGTTCTGGGTCGGGAACGCCGGCTTCGGTCACGGCGTCGTCAACAGCGACCTGATGGGCCTGTTCCTGTTCATGACCGTGATCGTGCTCGCGGCCGGTCGGTACTACGGGCTCGACGCGCTCCTCGAACAGACGGCGCTCGTCAAGCAGAACCCCAAGCTGCGGTACCTGCTCGGGTAAGAGGTGATTCACTATGACAGACACCATTGACAAGGCGGCACGGGCGTTGAGCGCGGGACTGATGCTGTTCGGCATCGTGGTCCTCGGACTAGTCGAGACGTTCACCGGCAAACCGTTCGCCCCGGCCCCGATAACGAACGAGGCGGGCGAGGTGACCGCGATGCCGCTGATCAGCCCGGAGATCCGGACCGGCTTCGTGCTGGCCGGCCTCGTGGTGCTCGGGCTGTACGCGGCCTACCGGTTCGTGGCGCCGCTCCCCGAGGACCGGGGCGTCAGCCACGAGACGATGGCTGACTGAGAAGCGAGGCGCCCGGCCGCGACGTCACCGGTAGTGCTCGTCGCCGCGGGCGACGACGACCACCTTCCTTCGTTCTAACGTTCGCTGAGAGCCGTCTCCGGCTACGCCGAGTCGTCGGCGTGCGGCTCGCCTGACTCTCCAGTTCCGTGAGCGGTGCCGCCGTCGGTGCTGGCGGGGGCGGCGTCGGACGGCTCCTCGTCCGCGCCGAACGTGAACGCCGTCTCGCCCGTCTCGCCCGATCCGCCGGCGGCGGGTTCGCCGACCGAATCGCCGTCCGCGCCCCCGACAACGTCGTCCCCGGCCTCGGCGTCGGCGTCGACCTCGAACTCCTCGGTCGTCTCCCGCAGGTCGCGGGCGCGCTCGTGGAGGTCGTGCGCCTGGTCGGAGACCTCGTTGAGCGTGGCGGCCTGCTCCTCGGCGGCGGAGGCGACGGTGGTCGCCTCGGCGGTGGTCTGTTCGCTCACGCCGGCGAGGTCGTCGACCGCGCCGGTCACCTCGTTGACGGACTCCGCCTGTGCGTCCATCGCGCCGGAGATCTCCTGGACGCCGTCGTCGGCCTCGCTCACGCGGTCGGCGACGTCGGCGAGCGCGTCCTCGGCGTCCTCGACGACGTCGACGCCGTCGTCGACGCCCTCGCGGATCGCGGCCATCTCGTCGACGCTCTCGTCGGTGCGCTCGCGGAGGCTGCCGATCAGCGACTCCACCTCGGCGGCGGACTCCTGGGTCTCCTCGGCGAGCGACTTGACCTCCTCGGCCACGACCGCGAAGCCGGAGCCGGCCTCGCCGGCGCGGGCGGCCTCGATCGAGGCGTTGAGCGCGAGCAGGTTCGTCTGGTCGGCGATCTCCGATATCGTCTCGACGATCTCGTCGACCTCCGCCATCTCGGCCTCGAGGCGCTCTATCGTCTCGGCGGCGGACTCGGAGCGCGCCTCGATGCCGTGGAGCTCCTCGACGGCGTCGGCGGCGGCCTCGCGGCCCTCCTCGGTGAGCGCGTCGGCCCGCCGGGAGGTAGTCGCCACCTCGTCCGCGGAGGCCGCGACCTCCTCGACGGTCGCCGACATGTCCTCCATCTCGCCGGCCACGTCCGCGAGCTGGCGGCTCTGTCGCTCCGCGCCGGCCGAGATCTCGTCGACCGCGTCGCTCGTCTCCCGGCCGGCGGCCGCGGCCTCGTCGGTGCCGTCGGTGACCGCGTCGCTCCGCTCCGCCACCTCGACGGCGAAGGCGTCGACCTCCGCGATCGCGGCCTCCAGCTCGTCCATCGCGTCGTTGAACTCGTGGGCGATCGTGCGGAGCGCCTCGGGGTCTTCGGGGTCGGCGCGCAGCCGGGCGGTGAGGTCGCCGTCGGCGCAGACGGCCATCGTCCGTCCGAAGTCGTCCGCGCGGGACTCCAGCCGGTCGGCGAACGCCTCGCTCTCCGCCTTCGCCTCCTCGGCGCGCTCGCGCTGGTCCTCCACCGTCCGTATCTGTTCGCGGAGCGAGTCGCGCATGGTGGCGAACGCGCCGGAGAGGTCGCCGAACTCGTCGCGCCGGTCCGTGTGGAAGTCGACGTCGAGGTCGCCGTCGGCCAGCGCCGCGGCCCGCCCGCGGAGCTGGTTCAGCTCGACGACGGTCCCCCGGCCGAGCGTCACGCCGACGAGCCCGAGCCCGACGACCGCGACCCCGACGATGAGGAGCAGGTTCCGCCCGATCATCCCCGAGAGGGCGTACGCCTCGGAGAGGGGGACGTGCGTGGCGACGTACCACTCCTCGGTCTCCAGCGGCGCGTACGCGACGAGGTACTCGCCGCCGTCGGCGAACGTGAACGTCGCTGACGGGAGGAAGCCGACGGCGCGCTCCTCGCCGAACAGCGTCGACCGGACGTCGGTGTCGTAGCGCACGCCGGCGACGTACTCGCCGTTGCTCGCGGCGATCCGCCCGTCGGGCTCGACGACGGTGGTGAACGCGCTCTCGGTCGGCTGCCGGAAGTCGGCGGCGGCCGGCGCGAGCGTGACCTCCATCACGAGGTAGTCGCGCAGCGGCGTCGAGGTGACGTACGCGAACCGCCGCTCGCCGTCGACGGTGTACGTCTTGCTGGTGTACACCTCGTCGGAGAACAGGAGGTCCTCACCGAACCAGGCCTGCGATGTCACCGTCTCGCCCCCGTCCTCGTCGCCGGTGGTGGCGACGACCGTTCCCTCGTCCCGGTCGACGAAGTGGAAGGCGGCGACGCCCTCCGGGGCCCGCGAGAGGTGCGACGCGAGGTAGCTCTCGACTTGGTCGGACTCCTGCGAGAACGCGTGGTTGTCGGCGACGTCGCTGACGAACGTGCGGCGCTCGCTCAGCCAGCCGTCGAGCTCCGTCGCGCTCAGCTCCGCGACGGCCGTGTAGTCGCCCTGCGCGTTCGATTCGAGCTGCTCCGTCGTCTCGGCGTAGGTGACCGCCCCGACGGCGCCGATCGCGATCACGACGACGACGAGGGCGACGACGAACTTCGCGAGGTAGCTCCGCGCCACGGCGTCGGGCGTGACGCGCCGCAACACCCGTTCCAGAGAGGTATCGGCCATTATCATCAGGCGGTCGACACTGACTCTTTAATCCACCCCCGTCGATATCCCTCGTGATAATCAGGCGGTCTCGGGCGCGACGACCGCGTAGCAGTTCCCGCTCGAAATCTCCGAGCGGCGGGTCGCGAGGGCGCTCGCGGAGAGGTCCGCCGCGAACTCCGCGGGCGAGTAGATGTGATAGTAGCGCGGGACGGTCTCGCCGCCCGGCAGCGTCCAGTCGACGGTCGTGTCGAACCCCTCGTCGCTGTCGAACCGGTCGTGGGCCGTGCTCCACGCGCTGACGAGCGCGACGCCGCCCGGCGCGAGGACGCGCGCCAGCTCGTTCAGGCTCTCGACGCGGGCCGCTCGGGGCGAGAGGTGGTGGAGCGTGGCGACGTACACCGCGAGGTCGACCGCGTCGTCGCGCACCGGTAGCGCGGCCGCGTCGCCGTGGACGAACGCGCTCGCGTCGGCGAACCCCCGCTCGCGGGCGCGCGCCGCCGCCTCGTCGAGCAGTCCGCTGCTGAGGTCGACGCCGACCGCGACCTCGGCGCGCGCCGCGAGCGCCTCCGTGTGCCGGCCGTTCCCGCAGCCGACGTCGAGCGCGACGGTCCCCGACCGGCCCTCTAGGAACGACTCGACCTCGGGCCACGCGTACTCCCGCGTCTTCGAGAAGTGCGCCGCGATGCGGTCGTACGTCGACTGCGGATCGCCGGTCGACTGCGGGTCCATACCGGGGCCTCGGTCGCGACGGGTATATGCCGACCGGACCGTCACACCACGCCGATCGCGACGAACGCGACGAGCGTGAGCGCGAGCAGCACCACGACGTGTTTCACGCCGTCGCGCACCGACCCCTCGCCGAGCTGGCCGGCGACGAGCCCGGAGCAGACCGCCTGGATCGACGCGGCGTGGAAGAACAGCTGCTCGTAGGCGTCGACGTCGATGTCGCCGATCCCGTCCGTGATTCCCCCCGGGCCGCCGGGCACGCCGGCCCCCGCGTCCGGGAGGCTCTCGCCCGTCCCCGGGACGCCAGCCGCCTCGATGGCGGGGATGAACGACACCGACAGCGCCGCGATGATCCCGAGGAAGACGAGGAAGGAGATGTAGATGACGATAAGGTAGGTCAACATCACCTGCCGGCGCTCGCGCCGGAGCGACCAGGTCGCCCGGGACTCGTCCGCGGCGATCCGGAGGACTGGTCCGATATCACCGCTCGCCCGGATCGCGTTGGTGACGAGGGCGACCGCGCGGGACATCATCGGCGACCGAACGCGCCGTTCGAGGCGGCGCAGCGCGGTGGAGACGTCCGCGCCCCAGTCGACGTCGCGGCGGGTCCGGCGGAGGTCCTCGGTCAGCGCCTCCAGGTTCGAGTCGGCGACCCGGCGGACGCTGCCGACCACGGCGGTCCCCGCCTCGTTGACGCTGGCGAGCCGGTCGAGGAAGTCGGGCACCGCGGACTCGATGCGCCGGACCCGGCGCTTGCCGAACTCGTAGGCGACCGCGTACGCCGCGAGGACGAACGCCGTCGCGGCGACGATCGGCCCGTCGATCTGGCCGACCATCTCCACGGGGGTCCCGAGCGTGACCGGGAACGCGAAGACGAGCAGCCCGGCGACCGCGACCGGGACCGCGACGAGGAGGACCGTCCGCGGCGAGGCCAGCACCGTCTCGGCCGGCGACGCGACCAGCCGCCGCACCCAGCGGAGGCGGTCGTAGACGCGGAGCCGCTCGCGGCTCTCCGTCCAGCGGTCCGTGCTGGCGGCGTTCGCGTCGACCCCGTCCGAGCCGCTCCTGGTCGCCGCTCCGCCGTCGAACCGCGGGGAGTCGCCCTGGTCCCCGGATCCATCCGTCGCGTTTCGAACCCCGGTGATCGACGGGGTGTTCGGATCGTCGAACGACGACGCCGCGACGGTCTCGGTGCCGCCGACGCCCTGCGTCACGCTGTCGACGTAGACGACGAAGCCGAAGGTGGCGAGCGGCACAGCGAGGTAGACCACGGCGCGGAGGAGCGGGAGCGTGTCCTGTAAGACGAGGCCGATAACGACGAGGATGGTGATGAAGAAGAGCGGGCCGGCGACCAGCGCCGTCACGTACGCCTCGGCGAACGTCGAGAGCAGCTCTAAGTACTGCTCCTGTTTCGCCTCCGCCTCCGCCTGATAGCGCTCGTACTGGTCGTTGAGGAACGTCGACACCGACTGCCCGGTGCCGAGGACGGAGGCGAGGTTCTCCGAGAAGTCCGCCAGGTCTTCGCTGGGCGTCCGCCGGGAGATTCGCTGGAGCGCCGTGAGCGCGTCGGTGCCGAAGGCGTTCATGTCGCGGACCGCGACCGAGAGCTCCGTGGCGGCCTCGCCGTACACCGCCTCGTTCTCCGCGAGCGTGTCCATCACTCGCGGGAACGCCATCCCCGAGCGCGAGAGCGCGTACATGAACGCGACCGTCCGCGGCAGGGTGGCGTCGATCTCGGCCCCGCGGGCGTGAGCGCGCTGGTCGAGCAGCTGCCAGCGGGCGACGTACGCGCCGAGCGCGAGCCCGGAGCCGACGGTGGCGGAGACGACCGTAAGCAGGACGAAGAGCCGGCCGAGTCCGAGGTCGGCCAGCCGGGCGACGACCGCGACGAACTCGAACGCGCTCGGGACCGCCTCGCGGATCGTCGCCTCGCCGACGTCGAGCGCGGCGAGCAGGGCGCCAGCCGCGTACACGCCGATCACGCTGCCGGCGACGCCGAGGACGGCGGCGTACAGCAGGGTCCGCGAGGCGTACACGCGGTGGGTCGTCCCGGCGACGTGAGCCGCGCGCATCCGGTCGCGCTGGGCCCGCCGGCGCGCCTCGCTCTCGCTCACGTAGTCGCCGAACGCCGACAGCGCGACGCGAGTGACGAACAGGTCGGCCCGGTCGTCGACGAGCGGGACGGCGAGCGCGAGGCAGGCCGCGAGCGCGGCGGCGAGCGGGAGGTACTCGATCATCGGTCCGCGGCGTCTGGGTCGACGCCGTCGGCGGCCCCGGGACCGCGGTCGGCCCCGTCGCCCGCCGCGACCGCGTCGCCCTCGTCCGCGAGGTCGTCGGGGTCGACGCCGTCGGCCGCGCTCGCGCGCTCGTCGAGCTTGTTCATCACGCGTTCGGGGTCGGCGTAGTACTCGTTGACGAGGGCCGTGAAGGTGCGGTAGTCGTCGATCCCGAGCGCGGAGAGCAGTTCGATGAACCGCTCGCGGCGGCGGACTTCCCGGAGCAGCTCAGACCGGGACCAGCCGCGGTCGTCGGCTATCTCCTCTAACAGCGAGGAGTCGTTCCGCCGGAACGTGTCGGAGTCCGGCACCCACTCGAACGCCGAGGAGTAGTCGAGCTCCCCGGTCCGCTGGTCGATGCCGCCGATCTCGCCTATCGTCTTCGCGCGGCGGACGCGCTCGTCGTCGGCGCGCGTGAGCGTCTGGACCGAGAGCATGTCGAGCGACTGGACCATCGCGCGCGGCACGTTGATCGGCTCGTTCTCCAGCCGGTTGATCACCGTCTCGATCGAGTCCGCGTGCATCGTCGAGAACGTGGTGTGGCCCGTGTTCATCGCCTGGAACAGGGTGATCGCCTCCTCGCCGCGGACCTCGCCGACGATGATGTACTCGGGGCGGTGGCGCAGCGCCGAGCGCAGCAGGTCGTACATGTCGATGTCCGTCCCCTCGTACCGGCGCTCGCGGGTGACCGCGGAGAGCCAGTTGTCGTGGTACAGGGAGAGCTCGCGGGTGTCCTCGATGGTGAGCACCTTCGCCCGCGGCGGGACGAACATCGACACGGCGTTCATCGAGGTGGTCTTCCCGGAGGCGGTGCCGCCCGCGAAGATGAGGCTCTTGTTGTGCTCGATACAGAGCCAGAAGTACGCCATCTGCTCGACGGAGAAGGTGCCGTACTCCACGAGGTCGACGGGCGTGAACGGGTCCTCCGCGTACTGGCGGATAGTGAACGCCGAGCCGCGGGGGGTCACCTCCTCGCCGAGCGCGAGCTCGGCGCGCGACCCGTCGGGGAGGGTCGTCTCGACGATGGGGTCGCCGACCGAGACGTGCCGGCCGGACTGCTGGGCGAGCCGGATCACGTAGCTGTCGAGCGCCTCCTGCCCGAAGGAGACGTTCGTCTCGATGTCGGTGTACTCGTCGTGGTAGACGAAGATCGGGAGGTCGTAGCCGTCACAGGAGACGTCCTCGATGTGCCGGTCGTTCAGGAGGGGGTCGACCTTCCCGTAGCCGCGGAAGTCGCGGTAGAGGTAGTACGCGAGCGCGTGGAACGTGTCCATTCCGACCTCGACGCCGTACCCCTCCAGCAGCGCCTCCAGCTCGGTCCGGAGCGTCTCCTCGTCGGTCTTCCCGGCGCCCTCGCGGTACAGGAGCGGGTCGCGGATGTCGTCGACGACCCGGGCGAGGAGCTCGCGCTCGAACGCGTCGAGCTCGGGCTCGACCGCGTAGTAGCGGTGCTCGCTCTCGGGCTCGTCGTAGGTGATCACGACGTACGCGTACGGCGCGTTCACCCAGTACCGGTCGACCTCGCGCTCGTCCGCCGGCACGCTGAACGACGCGAGCGGGCCGTCCTCGCCCGGGCGGAACGGGCGGACGTCGAGCGTCGACCCCTGGAGCAGCTCCCACGCGTCCGAGAGTCGCCGCTGGAGGGCCTCGATCCGGTCGCCGAGGTCGCTCCCGCCGGCGTCACTCGCCATGGATACCGACGTGTAGAGCCGGGGGGAAGTTAAACTACCCCCGACGATTATCACGAGCGACATCGACGGCGTCGTCGACCGCGCGGCCGCGAGCCGCGTCCGCCAGCGAGCCGTGTGCGCCCACGAGTCGCGTCGCTGCGCCGCCGATCCGCCCGTTACGTTGATACGGCCGGGCCGCAAAGCAGTGAGTACGAAATGCGGCGTGACTACTTCGATTTGGCCGTCGAGGGCGTCGGAGACGGTGCCGACACCCGGTCGCCCCCGCTCGTGCGGATCGACTTCCACGGGCCGGAAGAGCTCCTCCGCGAGCGACTCTCGAGAGGCGAGAGCGACGGCGTCGACGACGGCGACCTGCTCGGTGCCGACCAGATAGACGTCGCCTTCCGGCTCCGCGAGCCGCTCGGCGAGGCGGACGACCCGGAGGGCGTCGTCGGCGTCACCAACCGGTTCACCGGCGACTTCGTCCTCGAACTCAACGAGACCGCGACGGACGTCCTCCCCTTCATCCACGCCGCGCGCGACGCGACCGACGACGGCGACGCGCAGTACCGCGTCGAGATCGACGTCGACGGCGAGCGCCTCGTCGACTACGACAAGGACACCTTCCTCGTGTACGACCACGAGGGGAACCTGCTCCGCAGCGAGAGCCTGATCCCCTCCGGCGTCGAACTGTAGCGGCCGCCGCCGCGGCCGGGCCCTCCCCCCGACGCTCAGAGGCTGACGCTGTCGGGCACGAACCGCACCGCGTCGCCCGGCCGGAGGTCGAACGCGCCGTCGCCGCGGCCGTCGTTCACGTCACACTCCGCGTAGCCGTGGCTCCCGACGGTGACGAGCCGCTCTCCAGGGTCGACCGCGCCGAACGTCTCCGCGACCGGCGTGAGGTCGCCGTTCACGCGGATCCAGTCGCGGTCGCGGACCAGGTCGCCGGGCACGTTGGTGATCACGTTCCCGAACCGGTCGATCGCGAGCACCTCGCCGTCGACGGCGATCACGTCGCCCTCGTCGCGCTCGATCGACGGCTCTGGGAAGCGGATGTCCACGGGGTCGCTCGCGGGCGCGAGGTCGTCGAGCCCCGCGAGCGCCGCGGCGACCGCGTCGGCGTCGAGCGCCCCGTCTCCCGCGGCGTCGGCCGCTCCCCCTTCCGCCGATTCCGCGGCGTCGTCGAGCGCCGTCCGGACGCGGGCCGCGACCGGCGCGAACACGTCGCGGCCGTGGAACGTCTCGCTCGCGGGGTCGTCGACGGCGACGGTCCAGGCCTCGACGTCCGACTCGTCGGTCGCCAGCGCCCGCGCCGGCGGCATGGCGAGGCCGTTGTCCGGGGCGACGACGACGTGTCCGCCGGCGCGGACGACGAGGGCGTCGCGGTCGGTCCCGACGCCGGGGTCGACGACGGCGCAGTGGACCGCCGGGGGGAACTCCGGGAGGACGAACCGGAGCCAGAAGGCGGCGGCCCGCGGGTCCCCGCGCGGGAGGTCGTGCGCGACGTCGATCAGTTCGGCGTCCGTGTGCCGGCGGATCACTCCCTTCATCGCGGCCGGGTACGGCGAGCCGAAGTCCGAGGTGAGCGTGATCATGGCCGGAATGGGGGTCGGCGGGCGGTTAAAACGACCGGGCGGCGACGGCGCGTTACGCGTCGGAGGGCTCCTTCCCCAGCGTGTCGGTCTCGGCGATGCGGCGGATGCGGTCGACGCCGTCGACCTCCCGGATCACGTCGACGACGGCGTCGGGGACGAGGCCCTCCCACTCGCGGCCGCGGATCATCCGCTCGCGGAGCTCTGTCCCCTCCAGCACGTCGCGGCGGAACATCGGGGACTGGCGCACCTCGACGCCGGCCTCCTCGAACAGGCGGACGACGAGCGGGTTGTTCGAGTAGGCGACGTCGAACCGCGGGGTCATGCTCCGGACGTGGCTCACCCACACCGAGTTCCGGTCGAGGTCCTCGATGGGGACCACGTAGGTGGTGACGTCGAGGTCCTCGACCGCCTTCGTCACCATCATGACGCGCTCGCCGGCGGTGAAGGGGTTCCGCGTGGTGTGCGAGTCGCCGGCGGAGCCGATGCCCAAGACGAGCTCGTCGACGTCCGCCGCGATTTCTTCCACCATGTGCTGGTGGCCGTCGTGGAACGGCTGATACCGGCCGATGTAGAACCCCCGCATGGATCCACGTACCGTCGCCGTCATTTATAAACCCCGTGGGAACGCCCGTGCGCCGAGATCAGCGGCTATACGCCTTCTCGACCGCTTTTACTGCCACCGGGGTGGTGTCGCTGGGGGGAGAAAGTATATCAGTAGCCGACCCGTCCTTTTCGATAGCGAAACCCGATTCTATGAGCAACGAGAAGGACACGAACGACCCCACGGCCGACGACCCCGACGAACCGTCTCACGGCGGCGTCGACGACTCGAGTCCGGCGGGGAACGGCGAGGACGCCGCGCACGGCGACCCCGAGCCCGACGACGGTCCGTCGAACGAGCCCGGCGCCGACGAGGACCCGGCCGCGGACTCCGGCGGGGAGTCGGCCGCGGACCCCGACGACGACCCCTGGGACGACGGCGTCGTGGTGGACGACGACGGGTTCGACGAGACCGAGATCGTCGGTGACGGTCCCGACGAGGACCGGAACGGCGACGGCGTCGGTCCGGTCGACGACGGCGGGATCGACGAGCTCGGGAGCACCGTCGAGGTCGAGGGAGCCGAGATAGAAGAAGACCCCGACGAGGACGACCTCCTCGGCGGGCTCAAGATCGACACGACGGCCGAACTGGAGATCCCGGACCGGCTCGTCGACCAGGTCATCGGGCAGGAGCACGCCCGCGACGTGATCATCAAGGCGGCGAAGCAGCGCCGCCACGTGATGATGATCGGCTCGCCCGGGACCGGGAAGTCGATGCTCGCGAAGGCGATGTCCGAACTCCTCCCGAAAGAGGAGCTGCAGGACGTCCTGGTGTATCACAACCCCGACGACGGCAACAAGCCGAAGGTGCGGACGGTGCCCGCCGGGAAGGGTGAACAGATCGTCGACGCCCACAAAGAGGAGGCCCGCAAGCGCAACCAGATGCGGTCGCTTCTCATGTGGATCATCATCGCCGTGGTGTTGGGCTACGCGCTCATCATCGTCGGCCAGATCCTCGTGGGCATCATCGCGGCCGGCGTCGTCTACTTGGTCTTCCGCTACCTGAACCGCGGCTCCGACGCGATGATCCCGAACCTGTTGGTGAACAACGCGGACACGAAGTCCGCCCCGTTCAACGACTCGACGGGTGCACACGCCGGCGCACTCCTCGGTGACGTCCGGCACGACCCGTTCCAGTCCGGCGGGATGGAGACGCCGAGCCACGACCGCGTCGAGGCCGGCGCTATCCACAAGGCCAACAAGGGCGTGTTGTTCATCGACGAGATCAACACCCTCGACATCCGGAGCCAGCAGCACCTCATGACGGCGATCCAGGAGGGCGAGTTCTCGATCACGGGCCAGTCCGAGCGCTCCTCGGGCGCGATGGTCCAGACCGAGCCCGTCCCGACCGACTTCGTCATGATCGCGGCCGGGAACCTCGACGCGATGGAGAACATGCACCCGGCGCTCCGGAGCCGTATCAAGGGGTACGGCTACGAGGTGTACATGGAGGACACCATCGAAGACACGCCGGAGATGCGCCGGAAGTACGTCCGGTTCATCGCCCAGGAGGTCGCGAAGGACGGCCGCCTGCCCGAGTTCTCGGCGGAGGCCGTCGAGGAGATCATCCTCGAGGCCAAGCGCCGCTCGGGCCGCAAGGGCCACCTCACCCTGAAGATGCGGAACCTCGGCGGGATGGTCCGCGTCGCGGGCGACATCGCCCGCGGCGAGGACGCGGACATCACGACCCGCGAGCACGTCCTTCAGGCGAAGGGCCGCTCCCGGTCCATCGAGCAGCAGCTCGCCGACGACTACATCGAGCGCCGCAAGGACTACGAGCTCCAGGTCTCCGACGGCTACGTCGCCGGTCGGGTCAACGGCCTCGCCGTGATGGGCGAGGACTCCGGGATCATGCTCCCGGTGATGGCCGAGGTGACGCCGACGCAAGGCGGCGGCCAGGTGATCGCCACCGGCCAGCTCAAGGAGATGGCCGAGGAGTCGGTCCAGAACGTCTCGGCGATCATCAAGAAGTTCTCCGACGAGAACATCTCGGAGAAGGACATCCACATTCAGTTCATTCAGACGGGCCAGCAGGGCGTCGACGGCGACTCCGCGTCCATCACGGTCGCGACCGCCGTCATCTCCGCGCTGGAGAACGTCGGGGTCGACCAGAGCCTCGCGATGACGGGCTCGCTGTCGGTCCGCGGCGACGTGCTCCCCGTCGGCGGGGTCACTCACAAGATCGAGGCGGCCGCGAAGGCCGGCTGCGACCGGGTGATCATCCCCGCGGCCAACGAGCAGGACGTGATGATCGAAGACGAGTACGAGGAGATGATCGAGGTCATCCCGGTCTCGCACATCAGCGAGGTCCTCGACATCGCCCTCGAGGGCGAGGCCGAGAAGGACTCGCTCGTCTCCCGGCTGAAGTCGATCACGGGCTCCGCGCTGAAGGACGGAAACGTCTCGAGCCCGTCCAACCCGAGCCCGCAGTAGGCGGCTCAGCGCTCCGCCGCCCGGGTTCTTTCACTTTTCGCTCCCCCGAGCTACCGCACCGCGAGCAGCCGGGGGGTTTCCGTCCGCCGATCGGCGGCTGACTCGGTCTCGGCCGTTCACCGTGTGAGCGCGAGGACCTTGTATTGCTTAAATGACGCAATACAGTCTCGCCGGTCAGCCGCACCTTTTGGTGGACAGGGAGAGAGCCATCATAACGGCCACCACTCGCCGTGCGCCCCACGTGTCGCAAATAAGGTTAAAATATCTCCTCGGGTGGCGACTGGCCGTCGCTTCGGAAGAACTGAGAGGGTCGGAATACATAAGTTAGTATAGTGCGTATTTCGCAATACAGATGTCAGGGATCGCGATCGTCGGCGGAGGACCGACCGGACTGAACGCCGCCATCTACACCGCCCGAGCGGACAGGCGAACGCTCGTGTTCGACGACGGCGGCGGGACCACCCGCGACGTCGACACGATGGAGAACGTCTACGGGTTCCCGGACGGTGTCACGGGTCCGGAGCTCGTCGATCTGGGGCGAGAGCACGCGCGGAAGTACGGCGCCGACATCGTCGAGGAGGAGGTCGTTCGGCTCGAGCCAGAGGGCGACCGCTACCGCGTCGAGACGACCGTCGACGAGTACGCCGTCGACGGGGTGATCATCGCGACGGGCGCGGACTACGAGCGGCCGGCCATCGCGGACGTCGAGGCGTACGAGGGCCACGGCGTCTCCTACTGCGTCGAGTGCGACGCGTACTTCTACCGCGACAGCCCCGTCGCGGTCGTCGGCGACGGCAACTACGCCGCGACCGAGGCGCTGATGCTCCTCGATTACACCGACGACGTCCGGATCCTCACCAACGGGTCGCCGTTCGACCCCGACGAGGGGCTGCGGGAACGGGTCGACGAGGCGGGGATCCCGGTGATCACCGACGACCTCGACCGGCTCGCCGGCGATGAGGTCCTCGAAGCCGTCGTCACCCGAGAGGGCGACGAGATCCCGGTCGACGGGCTGTTCGTCGCGCTGGGCACGGCCGGCGGCACCGACCTCGCGGAGATGCTGGGCGTCCCCGTCGACGGGGGCGACGTCGTCACCGACGAGGCGCAGTCGACGCCGGTGGACCGCGTGTACGCGGCGGGCGACGTCACCGGCGGCCACCAGCAGATCGCGACCTCCGTCGGAGAGGGGGCCCGCGCGGCCATCAACCTGCTCGAAGAGCTCCGCGGGGCGGACTACATCGACTACAAGAAGCTCGACTCGCAGCCGGCGTGACCGCCGGACTACCGGCCGCCGGCGGAGTCCCGGAGTGTCCAATCGAGAGACGGTCCGGCGGTCGCGGGTCGGTGTCGCGCGCGGGCGGCCAGAGCGCCGCGAGCAGTTAGCGCGGACGGCGAGTAGGAAGCCCGCTCGCCGACGCGCATATGAAGCCTGAAATAGACCAGCGAACCGACCCGCGGCGTTCGCCCCGCCGAGGCTTATATAAGACCACATAATTTGCCGTGTCGCACAATACGCCCACTGTTTTAGGTAGACCTAAATGGTGGTCGCGCTGTCCGAGGTCCCGTCGGACGAGCGGGTCGAACTGGTAGACGTGCCGGACGACGAGTGCCGCGCTCGGCTGCTGCGGCTCGGCCTCCTAGACGGCAGCGTCGAGTGTCGCCGACGGATCCGCAACGGCCCGGTCGTCGTCCGGCGTCGCGGGACGGAGGTGGCGCTCGGGCGCTCGCTCGCCCGGGAGATCACCGTCGAGCGAGCGCCCCGCGACGGCGCGCCGCAATGAGGGCGACCGAGGGCGCGGACCGCGGGCTCGGGTCCGGCGACGCCGAGACGTCGGTGGCGCTGGTCGGCGCGCCCAACGCGGGCAAGAGCGCGCTGTTCGGGAGGCTCACGGCGGAGTACGCCGACGTCTCGAACTACCCCGGCACCACGGTCGAGACGACCGCGGCGGCCCTCGGGTCGCTCCGCCTGAGCGACACCCCCGGTGTCCACGGGATCTCGTCGTTCTCCGAGGCAGAGCGGGTCACGAGGGCAGCGGTCCTCGAAGCGGACGCGGTCGTGAACGTCGTCGACGCCACGCAGCTCGGCCGGGACCTGTTCGTGACGCTCCAACTGACGGACATGGGCGTCCCGACGGTCGTCGCGCTGAACATGATGGACGAGGCCGAGGCCGACGGCGTCGCGATCGACGTCGACGCGCTGGAGTCAGCCCTCGGCGTCCCCGTCGTGCCGACCGTCGCCGTCACCGGCGCGGGCGTCGACAAACTGCGCGACCGACTCCCGGAGGCGTCCGCCCCAGAGTCGACGCCGATCGACTCGTACTACGACGCACTCCCCGACGGGGTCGACGCCACCCGAGCGGAGAAGACCCTCCTCGTCGAGGGCGACGAGCCGACGGCCCGCCGCGTCGGCGTCCCCGGCCTCGCGACCGACGGGGGCGACGCCCCGCTCGCCGCGGTCGGAGAGCGGGAGGCCGTGTACCGCGAGCGACGGACGCGCGTCCGGTCGATCGTCGACGATGTCGAACGAGTCGCCGCGTCCGAGCGCGCCCCCGAGGAGCGGCTCGGCGACCTGTTGCTGCGGCCGGCGACCGGGATCCCGATCGCGCTCGCGCTCCTCGCGGCGGTCTTCTACGTCATGGGGGTCGTCGTCGCGCAGCGGGTCGTCGGCTACGCGGAAGGGGTGCTCTTCGCCCGGTACTACACCCCCGCCGTCGAGGGGGTCGTCGCGGGCTTGCTGCCGGCGAGCGGGTGGGCCGCACCCGTCGAGTTCCTGCTCGTCAACGACAACCTGGGGCTGGCGACGGTCACCGTGCGGTACACGCTCGGCGTCCTGCTCCCGCTGGTGGTCGCGTTCTACCTCGTGATCGGGACGCTCGAGGACGCCGGCGTCCTCCCGCGACTCGCCGTGGTGACCGACAGGGGGCTCGGCCGGATCGGGCTCAGCGGCCGCGCGGTCGTCCCGCTGATCGTCGGGATGGGCTGCGTGACGATGGCGGTCGTCTCCACGCGTATGGTGGGCTCGCGCCGGGAGCGGCTCATCACGACGGCCCTGCTGGGGCTCGCGATCCCCTGTTCGGCGCAGATCGGCGTCATCTCGGGGTTGCTCGCCGAGCTCGGCGTCGTCTGGTGGGGCGGCTACCTGGCGGTGCTGCTCGGGGTCCTCGGGACCGCCGGCGTCGCTCTCGACCGGACGCTCCCCGGTCGACGGGACGCGCTGATCGAGCAGCTGCCGCGACTCCGCCTCCCGCGCCCGACGAACGTCGCCCGGAAGACGGCGAACCGGACCGCCGCGTTCCTCGGGGAGGCGGCCCCGCTGTTCGGGGCCACCGCCGCGGCGGTGTCGACGCTCGACTACGTCGGCGCGCTCGACGCGGTGGTCGGCGCGCTCCGGCCGCTGACCGCGGCGCTGGGCCTCCCGGCGTCGTTCGGCCGGGTGCTCGTGTTGGGGCTGATCCGCCGCGACTTCGCCGCCGCCGGGATGACGGACCTGGCGCTGTCGGCGTCACAGACCTTCGTCGGACTGGTCGTCGTCACGCTGTTCGTCCCGTGCATCCTCACGATGGCGATGGTCCTCAGAGAGCGCGGCGCGCGGAGCGCGCTCCTCGTGTGGGTCGGCTCCTGGGCCACGGCGTTCGCCGTCGGCGGCGGCGTCGCGGCCGTCTTGGAGGTGATCGCGTGATCTGCCCCCGGTGCGAGTACGAGTTCGACCCGGCGAACGGGCTCGCGTGTCCGCGCTGCGGCGCCCCGGTGTCCTGTTCGGGGCGCTCCTGTGCCGAGTGCGGGGCCTGTTCCTCGCCCGTCGAACGCCTCCGGCGGCGGCTCGCGGAGCGACTGGCCGGCGAGCGGGGATCGGACGACGACGGCGAAGCTTCCGACGAGTCCTGACGGACGTCGACGCGAGGCGTCGCGGAGCGAGCCCGCCGCCTCACCCGACCGCCTCCCAGTTCCGGTACAGCCCCACGCCGAACGCGAGGACGACCCCGCCGACGCCGACCTGCCGACCGACCGTCCCGAAGTCGCCGTCGAGGCCGGCGACGACCGCTCTGCCGGCCATCACCAGCGTGACGAGCGCGACGAGCGCCAGCACGGCGTGCCGTGTCTCCATGGGTGGACGGAGCCGCCGCGCCGCCCAAAGGGCTGGGTTGGCGCAGGCCAATCCGGCTCGACGCCGGGCGGCGGCGGACGCTCGCTCGTCGCTTGTCCTGTGCCAACTCCGGGGTTATGCCGGAGCGGGCCGCAGCGTTACGCAGAGACCGCGACGGCGGCGCGCGGCGGAGCGACGCGCCGCTCCAATCCCACAACGACATGATCGACCCAGTACTCGCGAGCCGGTTCCAGTTCGCACTGACGACCATCGTCCACATCATCTTCCCGGTGATGAGCATGGGGCTCGCGCCCTTCCTCATCTACTTCACGTGGCGGGACGTGCGGGGCGGCGACCCGGTGTACGAGCAGCTGCGTCGCTTCTGGACGAAGGTCTTCGCCATCTCGTTCGTCGTCGGGACGGTCACCGGGATCGTCCTCGAGTTCGAGTTCGGGACGAACTTCGCGGCGTTCTCGACGACCGCCGGAGAGCTGTTCGGCGGTCCGCTCGCCGTCGAGGGGATGATGGCGTTCATGCTGGAGGCGACGTTCCTCGGCATCTTCGTGTTCGGTCGCGAGCGCGTCTCCGACCGCCTGTACTTAGTGTCGAGCCTCGCCGTCGGCGTCGGGACGTGGCTGTCGGCCGTCTGGATCCTGATCGCGAACTCGTGGATGCAGATGCCGCGGGGCTACGAGCTGGTGAGCGAGAACGGCGACGAGGTGGTCCACCTCGTCGATCCGCTCGCGGCGTACCTGACCCCGCGGTTCGGCTACATGTACGTCCACATGCAAAACGCCGCCGTCGAGTCAGTGGCGCTGTTCATGGCCGCCGTCTCCGCCTTCTACGTCTACCGACACCACGTCCGGGGCGAGGAGACGGAACACATCGCGTTCTGGCACAAGACGCTGAAGATCGCGTTAGTCGCGCTGCTGATCACGGCCCCGCTCCAAGTGCTCCAGGGCGACCTGTACGCGCGGCACGTCTACGAGACGCAGCCGCAGAAGTTCGCCGCCATGGAGGCGGTCTGGGACACCGAGGCGTACGTCCCGGAGTACATCTTCGCGATCCCGACCGACCTGAGCCAGTTCACCGACCCGCGCGCGAAGGAGCTGTTCGGCATCGGCATCCCCGGCGGGGCGTCGTGGCTCGCGAGCGGGGGCGACGCGACCGCGGAGATTCGGGGGCTGAACACGTTCGAGGCGGCGGCGCCCCCCGTCGCCGTCGTGTTCTGGTCGTTCCGCGCGATGGTCGGGATGGGGTTCTGGTTCATTCTGCTCGCGTTCTGGGGCGGTTACCGGTGGTACACCGGTGAGCTGTTCGAGGACGGACTGCTACATAAGGCGCTGATGGCGTCCGGTCTGCTCGGCTTCGTCGCGGTCGAACTCGGATGGGTCGTCACCGAGGTCGGCCGCCAACCCTGGGTGATCCAGGGCGTGTTGAAGACGAGCGAGGGGGTGTCGCCCGGCCTCACCGGCGCGGAGGCGCTGATCACGCTCGCGGGGTTCGTCGGCGTCTACGCCGGCATCCTCGCGCTGTACGTGTACGTCGTCTCGCGAGTGATCCGGGACGGGCCCCCGAGCGTGCGGGAGCTGCGGTCCACCGCCGAGCGCGACGCCGCGCCGACGGAGGTGCCCGGCGATGACTAGCGCCGTCGACGCGCTCGCGGCGGGACCGGTGCTCGGCCTGCCGCTCCCGGAGCTGTGGTTCGCGCTCGTGTTCGCCCTGCTCGGGACGTTCCTGTTCCTCGACGGCTTCGACTTCGGCGCGGGCGCCATCTTCGCGACGCTCTCCGACGACGAGGGGCGCGAGGCGGTGCTGTCGGCGATCGGGCCCTTCTGGGACGGCAACGAGGTGTGGCTCGTCGTCTTCGGCGGGGCGCTGTTCGCCGCGTTCCCGTCGGTGTACGCGGGGCTGTTCAGCCGCCACTACCTGCTGATGTTCGGCATCCTCGGCGCCCTCATCCTCCGGGGGCTGGCCCCGGAGATGTACGAGCAGCGGCACGACGCGCGGTGGCAGCGGTGGTGGGGTCGGTCGTTCGTCGCCGGCAGCGTCCTCGCCCCCTTCCTCCTCGGCGCGTTCGCGGGGAACTGGCTCGTCGGGAGCCCTCGGTCGCTCACCCTCGTCGGCGTCGTCACCGGGGTCGCCGTCACGGCGCTGACGGTCGTCTCGGGCGCCGCGTTCCTCCGACTGAAGGCCCGGGACGCGCTCCCGGAGACGGTGACGGAGATCGGCGTCGCGGCCGTCGCGGCGTACCTCCTCGCGGTCGTGGCGACCCTCGGCGTCCTCGCGACTCGCCTCCCGGCCGGCGTCGACGCGCCGCTGTCGCCGCCGGTGATCGCACTGGTCGCCGCCTCCGTCGGGCTCGGAGCCGGTTACGCCGTCGCGCTTCGACGCGGGGCGAGCCTCGTCGCGCTCGCGGCGGCCGGGGGGCTGACCTACGGCCTGATCGCCGTGGTCGGGCTGCTCATGTACCCGCGTATCGACCCGGCGACGGGAGCGACGGTCGGGGAGGCCGTCGTCTCGACGCTGCCGCTGAACCTCATGTCGATCGGCGCGGCCCTGCTGTTGCCGCTGGTCGTCGCGTACTTCGCCGTCCTGTACTCGGCGTTCAGCGGCCCGATCACGGCCGAGGAGGCGTACTGAGATGAGCGAGGGTTCCGAGGCGAGCGCGCCGGCTCGGCGGTCGGCGGTCGGGACGTCGCTGCTCTCGCGCGTGCTCGTCACGTGGGCGGAGCTCGTCGCCGTCGGGTTCGGCGGGGCGGTCGCGGGCGGGGCCGCGTCCGGGCCGCCGCAGCTCGTCGTCTACTTCGCGACGGTGCTCGCCGCGGTCGCCGTGTTCATGTTCAACGTCGACCGACTCGTCGCGACCCGCGTTCGGGAGGCGACGTGAGCGGAGCGCGTCGCGCGGAGCGTCAGTCCGACCCCCGGCGCGACGATTCGAACGGACCGACGCCGCGGCGCTTGGCGGCGATGCCGAACAGCAGCGCGGCGCTCGGGAGGAACAGCAGCGCGCCGAGCGCGGTGACGGTGTCGTCGTTGGCGAGTCCGAAGGCGATCCCGCCGATCCCGGCGGCGAGCGCGACGGCCGCCGGGATCAGGAGCCGGTTTGGGAGCGCGGTAAACACCCCGCGCCCGGAACGTGAGGTTCCCATACGAGACAACGTAAGTGCGTCGGGCCCGTATCAGACGCGTTGTCGAAGGACAAGGATCCGCCGCGCCGCGACCGGCCGCGACCGCTCGGCCGACCCCGGAGCCGCCGACCCCGCGACCGGACCAGTTCACCGCCAGATGTACGACTTCAGCTTCGAGATAACGTACGAACCCGGCGTCGACGAGTACGTCGACCTGTTCATTGACCGCGGCTCCCTCCAGTCGGAGGCGACCTACTCGTGTCTCGACCCCGCGGAGCTGTGGAAGCTCGAATCGGTCACCGGCGACGCGGCCGACCTCGCGGCCGTCGACGAACTGCTCTTGGACGAGTCCGTCGACCGCGAGTCGATCAGCGGTCGAACGTGTCGCGCGGCCCGCACGACGAGCCTGCTCACCGACGAGCGGCGGCGGCGGGTGACGTACACCTACCTCACCGACGTGGACTACTGCGAGTCCGTCCCGCTCATCGCGGCGAAGTACGTCGACGGCGGCGCGCTCTTCGAGCAGACGCGCTCGGGAGACACCGTCCGATGGCGCGTGCTGGTCCAGGACGACTCGAAGATCGGGCTGTTGTACGACACGCTGTCCGCGCGGCTCGGCGAGGGGCGCTCGTTCTCCTTCGAGCACCTGACGGAGGTCGACCGCTGGGAGAGCGAGCTGCTCTCCCGACCGGACGTCCGCGCCGAACAGCGCGAGACGCTGTTGCTCGCGGTCGAGCGCGGCTACTTCGAGACGCCGCGCGAGGCGACGCTCGACGAGCTCGCGGCCGAGCTCGACGAGCCGCGTTCGACGGTGTCGTACCGGCTCCGACGCGCGACCGCGGAGCTCGCGAAGCAGTTCGCCGACCAACGATCATGACCCCCGACACTCCCACCGACGACGAGCAGCGAACGCCGGCGGACGCCGCCGGAGGCGACGGGTATCCGACCGACGTGCTCGTCGGGCCCGACTGGGTGGAGGCGCGGCTCGACCGGTTCCGCGCCGACGCGCCCGACCTGCGGCTCCTCGAGGTCGACGTCAACGCCTCCTTTTATCGGGAGGGTCACGCGCCCGGGGCCGTCGGCGTCGACTGGCGGGCCGACCTCCGGTCGGCGGAGGCGCACGACATCCTCTCCCCGGCGGAGATGACCGCCTTCCTCGAGTCGTGCGGGATCACCGAGGAGACGACCGTCGTCATCTACGGCGACAACAGGAACTGGTTCGCGGCCCACCTGTACTGGCAGCTCGCCCACTACGGCCACCCGGACGTGCGGATCATGGACGGCGGTCGCGAGTACTGGGTCGAACGCGGCTACCCGACCACGACCGAGCCGGTCGACCCGCCCCCGGTGACGTACGGCGACGCGCCCGACGCCCCCGCCAGGCCGGAGGTCCGGGCCGACCGCACCGAGGTGCGGGCGGCGATCGACGGCGACACGGAGTTCGTCGACGTGCGCCTGCCCGAGGAGTTCCGCGGGGAGGTGACGAAGCCGCCCGGCAGCGACGAGGGGGCGATGCGGGGCGGCCACGTCCCCGGCGCGACGAACGTGTTCTGGGCCGAGAACGTGCGCCCGAGCGGCCTGTTCAAACCGCCCGCGGAGCTCGCCGACGTGTACGAGTCGCGGGGGATCACCCCCGACGACGACGTGATCGTCTACTGTCGGATCGGGGAGCGGTCCTCGGTCACGTGGTTCGTCCTCGAGGAGCTGCTCGGGTACGACCGCGTGCGGCACTACGACGGCTCATGGACCGAGTGGGGGAACATGATCGGCGTCCCCATCGAGGTCGGCGAGGCGGACGGCGGCGACTGAGTCCGCCCCGGAAGGGAGGCCGAACGCCGGCGGTTGTCCCACGACAAACGGACACACTAGCCGCTGTGCGCGCAATCGTGCGTAATGAGCGGTCCTCACGCCGAACTGGCGGCGAAACGCACGGGAGACCGGAACGGAGGCCGGCGCGGCGACCTCGCGCCGCCGGACGGTCGCGATGAGTGACGCCGGCTCGACGGTCGACGGGTCCCGGTTCGCCCGGCGGCTGCTCGACGCCCTGAGCGAGGAGACGAACCGGACGATCCTGTCGCTGCTCGACGAGCCGGCCTCGGTCGCCGAGGTCGTCGAGCGGTGCGACATCCCGATGTCGACGGTGTACCGGCGTCTGGACACGCTCAGCGAGCTGGACCTGGTGACGGAACACGTCGCGATAGACGCGGAACGGGGGAAGTACCGGCGCTACGAGCGGAACGTGCGCCGCGTCTCGGTCTCCGTCGGCGATGAGGGCCGGCTCAGGGCCCGAGTCGAGCGCGAGAAGGGGAACCCCGACGAGGAGGTGACGTGGGAGCCGACCGGGAGGTAGCGGCGGTCGCCCGCCGGACGCGGCTCCCGCTCCCCCGCCCTCTTTTATCTCGGGGGCGTCTACCGCGAACGATGAGCGGGAAACCGACGGTCGGGGAGTACATGACCCGCGAGGTGGAGACGGTCAGTCCGGACGAGACGGTGGCGACCGTCGCGCGGCGGATGGCCGACAGCGACGGGCACAACGGGTTCCCGGTCACGCAGGGCCGCACCGTCGAGGGGTTCGTCTCGGCCGGGGACCTGCTGCTCGCGGACGAGGACGCCCCGGTGTTCACGGTGATGACGGAGGACCTGATCGTCGCGCACCCGGACATGAAGGTGACCGACGCCGCCCGCGTAATCTTACGCTCCGGCATCCAGCGGCTCCCCGTCGTCGACGACGCCGACAACCTCGTCGGGATCATCTCGAACACCGACGTTGTCCGCTCGCAGATCGAGCGGGCGACGCCCGGCAAGGTCGGGAAGCTGATGCGCACCCTCTCGCAGATCCACGGCGTCGACCTCGACGAGGAGCGCCGCGAGGTGGAGATCGCGGCCCTGACGCCGACGCAGGCGCGAGTGTACGCGGACGAACTGGAGGGCCGACAGTACGAGCTCCAACACGGCCTCGCCGAGCCCCTCGTCGTCATCGACAACGGCGGGACGCTCTACCTCGCCGACGGCCACCACCGGGCCATGGCCGCCCGCGAGGCCGGCATCGAGACGATGGACGCGTACGTGATCGTCCCGCGGACGCCGGTCGAGCTGGGGATGGCGAAGACCGCCGAGAAGGAGGGGCTCCGCGTCGTCGGCGACATCGAGATCGTCGACTACGCGCGACACCCCCTCATGGAGACGACCAAGCGGCTCCAGTGAGGGGACGGCGCGCCCTCGTCACCGCCGCCAAACAACCGACAGTGGTGACCGAACCCCCACACCGACACCGCGATACCCCGACAGCGACCCACGCCCCGACGCGTCGCGTCCGCACGGAAATTGCCGAGTTCGAGCGCGGGAGGTAAGCTTTTGTAAACTGACAGAGATCGGTGGCGCATGGGATCACGCATACGACGCGCGCTCTCTCGGGCGGTACTCGCCGCGGTCGGCGCGGCCGTCGGGGCCGCGGTCGGCGGACTGATCAGCCGGCAGGCCGCCTCCAGCGGCGGCGCGCTCGGCGCGCTCGCGGGGGCGACGCTCGCGGACGTGCGCTCGGAGTCCGACGGCTTCCTCGACGCGCTCCGGTCCGGCGGGGACGACGACGCGCCCGAGGGGATAGAAGAGGCGGCGGCCGCCGAGTGAGGCGTTCCCCCGGCCGTCGACCGCGCGTCGGCGTTCGGGAACGCCTATACGACGGGGCCGAGTAGCGACGGCCAATGACCGACACCGACGCCGACGCGGGCTGGTTCTCCCCGCTCGCCGCGGAGGAGGCCGGACGCGACGCGACGGACGCGGCCCGCGACCGGATCGCGGAGGACGAGGCCGACCGGCCGCTGGACTGGTCGCGCCGCGCCGTCGAGGCCGGCTTCGCCGACTCGACCGACGAGTACTACGACCGACTCAAGGACGCGACGACGCGCGCGACCCGCGAGGCGGTCCGGGAGCGCGAGCGCGCCGACGACGCGCAGCTCATCCACGCGGTCCGCGCCATGGACGACTCCGAGCGTGTCGCCAACGAGCTGGCCGAGCGCGCCGTCGAGTGGGCGGGGAGCCTCTTCGACGACGTCGACTCCGGGATCGACGGGGCGCGGGAGGTTGCGGCGCGCGAGCCCGAGAGCGAGGTCGAGCGGCGGGCGGTCTCCCTCGCGGCCCGCGCCGCGGAGCTCGACGACGAGCGCGCGGCGCTCGCGGAGACCATCGCGCGGGTCGCGCCCGCGGTCGCGCCCAACCTCGCCGAGATGGCCGGGCCGGAGCTCGCGGCGCGGCTGATCGCGCTCGCCGGCGGGCTGGAGCCGCTCGCGAAGAAGCCGTCGGGCACGGTCCAGGTGCTCGGCGCCGAGGACGCGCTGTTCGCGCACCTCTCCGGGCGAGCCCCCTCGCCGAAACACGGGATCATCTACACTCACGAGTACGTCCGCGGGACGCGCCCCGAGGACCGCGGCTCCGCGGCGCGCGCGCTCGCCGGCAAGCTGACGCTCGCGGCCCGCGCCGACCACTACGCCGGCGAGCGCCGGGCGCAGCTCCACGACGACCTCCGCGAGCGGATGGCGACGATCCGCGCGCGGGCGGACGACGACGGGTCGGACGCCCCGGGGGCCGGCGATGAGTGACGCCGTCCTCCCCGACGGCGTCGAGCGGCGCGAGATCGACGGCGAGCGGCGGCTCGCGACCCGCGGCGAGCCAGTCTACGGCGAGCCGACGGCGGACGGCTGGCGCGCGTGGGACCCCGAGCGGTCGAAGCTCGGCGGCATGCTCGAACTCGGGCTGGAGACCGGCCTCTCGGGCGGCGAGACGGTCCTCTACCTCGGTGCCGCGAGCGGGACGACGGTCAGCCACGTCGCCGACTTCGCGGGCCCGACGTACGCCGTGGAGTTCGCCCCCCGCCCGGCGCGCGACCTGCTCGACGCGGCGGCGCCGCGCGACCGGCTGTTCCCGCTGCTCAAGGACGCGCGGAAGCCTGAGACGTACGCGCACGTCGTCGAGGCCGACGTCGACGCGATCGTCCAGGACGTCGCCACCCGCGGGCAGGCCGAGGTGGCCGTCCGCAACGCGCAGTTCCTGGCCGAGGACGGGCGGCTGCTGCTGGCAATCAAGGCGCGCAGCGAGGACGTGACCGCGGACCCGGACGCCGTGTTCGAGGGCGCGCTCGACCGGCTCCGGGAGGCGTACGAGGTGCTGGAGACGCGGCGTCTCGACCGGTACCACGAGGACCACCTCGGCGTCGTCGCGACGCCGCGGTAGCGCCCGTCGACGGCGGGCCGCCGGCGCGGACGCAGCGATCAGTCCTCGGGGTCGAACAGGTCCTCGATCCGGCAGTCGAAGTGGGCGGCCAAGTCGAAGGCGAGCTCCAGCGAGGGATCGTACCGCTCCCGTTCGATCGCGTTGATCGTCTGGCGAGTGACCCCGACCGCGGCGGCGAGGTCGGCCTGACTCTCGTCGGTCTCGGCGCGTCTGTCGCGGATGTCGTTTCTCATGGCCGGTACTTGTGATACAGGACGGACGCGCCGTAGACGACGAAGACCGCGAACAGCGTCCACGTCGCGCCGTAAAACTCCCCGGGGAGGGTAATAACCCCGGTCTCCTCGAGCACGAGCCCGCCGGGCAGACCGAGGATGAAGACGTACGCGAAGACGTTCATCGTGACCTGACTCGCCCTGCGGCTGATCGTGGAATCACGCTCGTCGTACAGCTCGACCGGGCTGAATCGCTGAACGAGTCCCATCCCGATGCCGCCCGCCCAGTAGCAGGCGACACCGAGGACGAACCGATCGAGCGCGATGCCGATCCACAGCGCGGCGATGCCGGCGGCGAGCAGTCCGTAGGCGATGCGTTTGTACCGTTTCCGCGTGGAGGGCCGAACCGTCGCGGGGGTGGTGTGTTCGCTCATGGCGGTCGCAAAGCGAGCGTGAGTCAGATGTAAAGCTCGCTTTACAGTAAAGGACACTTTACACTCAATATTAAATCTATCGCTGCCGAAGAATTCGGACGGAGAGGGGGGTCAGCGGTCGGGACTACGGCGGTTGCGAGGGTCACCACGACGGCGGCGAGAAGCCGGCGTCTTCGAGGATGGGCTTCCAGCGCTTCTGGACCGAGAGGCGCGAGACGTCCATCGCGTCGGCGACGGCCGACTGTGAGCGCTCCTCGCCGCGGATCAGGCCGGCGGCGTAGAGGCTCCCGGCGGCCGCGACGCGTTTTCCCTGGTCGTCGTCCGGAGCGCGAGAGAGGAACAGGTCGACCGCGGTCGAGCGCGTCTCCTCGTGGAGATCGAGCGAGTCGCAGGCCTCGTCGAGCAGTTCGATCCACGCCTCGTTGTCGACTCGGTCGCTCGCCCGGTACACGCGTTTCGATAGTCGGGCGCGCTATATAAACGGCCGCGTCGACCGGAGCGTTCCGGGGTGGTCGGAGCCGCGTCGCCCGGACCAGTCCGCGTCGGGAGCGTCCGGACCCGACCGCCGGACTCGGCCGCGACCGTCGGCCTGAAGCCGGCCGCGGCCGCCGCCCTGAAGTCGCTCGCGGACGTAGCGCGCGCATGTCGACGCAGACGTGGGACGAGACGCGGGTCCGGGCGCTCCACGACGACCTCGTGGCGCTGTACGAGCCGGTCGACCGAGTGGCCGAACACGGGGCGGACCCGACCGCCGAGCCGGGCGAGGGCGTCCGCCAGCTGGTGACGACGATCCTCTCGCAGAACGTCGCCGACGAGAACACCCGCCGGGCGTCGGAGGCGCTGTTCGACCGCTACGACGACTTCGCCGCGATCGAGGCCGCCGACCACGAGGAGCTGCGGGAGACGATCCGCGTGGCGGGCCTCCCCGACCAGAAGGCGGCGCGCATCCAGCGCGCGCTGACCGCGATCCGCGAGGAGACCGGCGGGGCGTACTCGCTCGCGTTCCTCGACGCACTGCCGACCGACGACGCGAAGGCGTGGCTCACCGAGATCAAGGGCGTCGGGCCGAAGACCGCGAGCGTCGTCTTGAACTTCCACTTCGGGAAGCCGACGATGGCGGTCGACACCCACGTCGAGCGCGTCTCCAAGCGGTTCGGGCTGGTCCCGGAGTCCGCGTCGAACGAGCGCGCACACGACGTCCTGGACGAACACGTCCCCGACGAGCTGATCTACCCGCTTCACGTCCTCCTGATCCGCCACGGTCGGGAGTACTGCTCGGCCCGCAACGCCGACTGCGACAACCCTGTGTGCGAGGCGTACTGCGACTGCGAGGGCTGTTGAGACGGGCGGGTGCGATCGACCGCCCGCGGTTGGTCTGTGTCCCGGTGGCGCCGGTCCGTCAGGTTCTTGAATCGGTTTCGCGTACGCTGGTTTGCGCGCGGGTTGCCGAGCCAGGCCAAAGGCGTAGCGCTTAGGACGCTATCCCGTAGGGGTCCGCCGGTTCGAATCCGGTCCCGCGCATTCGTCTCCGAGCACTTCGCGAGGAGACGTATCGCTCCGAAAATTCGAAGCAGGGAACGAAGCGAAGCGGAGTGACTGAGGTTCGAATCCGGTCCCGCGCATGAGCGAACGAAGTGAGCGAAGAGCAGGAGCGGATTTGTCGCCCAGAGGACGAGCGAAGCGAGTCCTCGCGGTTCGAATCCGGTCCCGCGCATTCGTCTCCGAGCACTTCGCGAGGGGAGCAGTCCGACGTAGTTTTACTTGATACCGAGCGAGCCGACGCCGCTCACCACACGCTTCCCCGGTACGAGAACTGGACGTGGTCGGCCGTCTCCGGCGGGATTCCCATCGCCTCGAACATCTCTCCGAAGGCGGCACGGACGGCGTCCTCTTCGAACTCCCGGGACGCGCGCGTCTGCGCGTCGACGGCCACGCCGCCGTGGTAGTCGACGTGAACGCGGTAGGTGTACCCGTCGACCTCGTGCGTCACGGTCGCGCGGGAGAGGACGAACTCGGCGCTGCCGAGTCGCTCGTCGCCGGCGTGGTACACGCGCTCGTGCCAGCCCGACCCGGGCGTGGAGGTCGCGTCGACCGCGGTCGCGCGCGCCGTCAGGTCCTCGTAGGCGGTCCGGAAGGCGACCGGCTCGTCGACCTCGACGCTCGGCGTACTCGCGCCGGGCTCGGTCGGGTCGCCCGTGCTGACCGCCGTCTGGAACTCGTCGACGTACGCCGCGGCGGTCGCCTCGTCCATCTCGAACAGCAGCGTGAGCCGGTCGACGAGCCACGCCTCTGGCGGGAGGTCCCCGACGGTGAGGTCCGCGCCAGCGTCGTCCGCGAACAGCGTCACGACGGTGATCCCCTCCTCGGCGTAGAACGTCGCCCACAGTCGCGTCGACGCCGAGTGGTCGAACGTGACCCTGAACGCCTCGTACCCGGGACCGAGGTCGGCGTCGAGCTCGTCGATCCCGGCCGGGTGGAAGCCGCTCGATCCGACGCGCTCGACCTCGTAGCCGGCCGCGTCGGCCCCGTCCAGCGCGTCCTCGTACGCGAGATCCGACACGGTCACGCCGTCCGAGGTGTACGACGCCACGTCGGCGCCGATCAGCACCCCGGCGAAGATCGCGTACGCGGCGGCGACCGCGACGAGGGTCCCGACGACGGCGACGGCGACCAGTCGCAATTTGTTCATACTACTGATACGTTTCGCGAGGAGATAGCTGTACCGTCGTTTCCGGTGAACTGCGATCGCCGTTTACGACGTTCAGCCGCGGTTCACAGCGGGCCGTCGTCCGCGAACCGAGCCGGGACCACCTGACGGAGGAGCCGGGACGGGGCCGCGGAGAGCCCGCTCACGAGGAGGAACCCGACGAAGATGACGCCGAAGCCGGCGAGCGACCGCACCGAGAGCGTCTCTCCGAGCAGCGCCCAGCCGCCGACCGCGGAGACGACGGGGACGAAGTAGAACAGGAGGTTCGCGCGCGTCGCGTCGGTCTCGTCGATCAGCGCGAAGTACGCGAGGTACGCGATCGCCCCGGAGAAGACGCCGACGTACAGCAGCGCCGCGAGCGCGACGGGCGGCACCGACAGCCCGGAGACGGACTCCCCGGCGCCGAGGCTCATCGCGTGCGTGAGGACGGCGGCCAGCGGGACGCCCCAGACGGTGCGGGCCGTGCTCGACAGCGTCGCGTCCGCGCGGCGGATCAGCACCGCGCCGAGCGCGCTTGTCACGGCGGCCGCGAACAGCAGCGGGACGCCGACGCCGCCGGCGAGGAGCGCCGCGGGGTCGGGGTCGGCGACGAGCGCGACGCCGAACAGCCCGAGGGCCATCCCGACGATCCCGCGGGCCGAGAGCCCGTCTTGGCTGAGCAGGACCGCGGCGAACACCGGCGTCAGGATCGGGTTCAGGCTGAAGACGACGGCGGCGACGCCGCTCGTCACGTACTGCTGCCCGACGAACAGCAGCGCGTTCGTCAGGCCGATGACGATCGCGCCGGTCGCGACGATGCCGACGACGTCCCCGCGGGTCCGCGGGCGCAGTTCCCCCCGGGAGAGCCTGGTCGCCGCGAACGCCGCGAGGACGACCGCGCCGATGTCGAAGCGGACGGCGACGAAGAGCAGCGGCGGGAGGTGGGCCAGTCCGGCCTTCGCCGCGACGAAGGTGCCGCCGAAGAGGACCGCCGAGACGAGAAGCAGCGCGCCGGTGCGTCGGGTGAACACGTTACCGCGACACCCCGACTACGGTTTCGGACGAACGATCGGCTTGGAACGAGGTTCTCGCCACGATCCTACGTAACGGCCGGACGCTCATAACGGATTCCGGAAAATATTCCACGCGGAGAAACGCGCCACACGCCGTGCCGATCGCTCACGCCGTGAAACGCCGCCGACGAGCGAAGCCGGTTTATTCCGGTGGCCGCTGGATCGCGTATGGAGGCCCCGCTCGAGGAGATCGAGTTTCTCGCCCGCTCGACGAACCGCGTCGAGGTGCTACAGCTGCTGGCGTCGGGGCCGCGCACGCGACGGGACCTCGCGGCCGCGACCGGCGCGTCGCAGGCGACGCTGGGGCGGATCCTCGAGGACTTCGCGGAGCGGTCGTGGGTCGCCCGCCAGGGGAGCGAGTACGTCGCCACCGCGACCGGCGAGCTGGTTGCCGACGGGGTCGAGGAGCTCGTCTCCGTCCTCGAGACGGAGGCCAAGCTGCGCGACGTCGTGGCGTTCCTGCCGACCGCCGAGCTCGGGTTCGACCTCCGCCGGCTCGCCGACGCGACCGTGACGGTGCCGAGCCGCACGCGGCCCAGCGCGCCGCTCCAGCGCGTGCTCGACGCGATGGAGGACGCGACGACGCTGCGCGCGTTCTCGCACACGCTCAACGAACAGAGCCTCGCGACCGCCCGGGATCGGGTGGCCGCGGGGACGCAGACGTTCGAGGCGGTCCTCTCGACCGACGCCATCGAGGCGCTCGCGGGCGACGACGCCCTCTGGCGGCAGCTGCGGGCGCTGGCCGAGAGCGACGACGCGGAGATCCGAGTCCGCCGCGAGCCGCTCCCGCTCGCGGTCACCGTCGCCGACGGCACCGTCTACCTCCTCGTCCGGGACGAGGGCGGGATCCTCCGGGCGTCGCTCCACACCGACGACCCGGCGGTCCGCGAGTGGGCCGACGAGACGTTCTCGGGGTATTGGGAGGCGGCCGAGTCCTTCGACCCGACGGCGTTCGAGGAGTGAGTCCGTTCCGGGCAAAACCCACTTGTCCGCGGTCCGCGTACGACGGGTAATGTCTTCTCGCGACGCGGAGCTGATCATCGAGACGTGGCAGTTCAGGGAGCGCGAACTGCCCCGCGTCCCGCCGGCGGGGTGGGCGACGACCGACCGGCTCCGCGAGGCGGTGTGTCTCGCGGTGGCGTGTTCGGTCGAAGGCGTCGAGCGCGTCGACCCCTTCGAGGGACCGGGGAGCGAGCGCGAGCGGTTCGAGGCGACCGTGACTGCGGAGTCGATCGACGACGACCTCGTGCGGCTGGTGACGCCGGCGTCGGAGCGCGACGGGGAGGAGAACGAGGAGAAGGAGTTCAGCGAGTCGACGGAGCAGTTCGACTTGGACGAGGCCCTCGACCGCCTCTGACGGGCCCGGTTCGGTCGCTACGTCTCGTCCGGACCGGACACCCGCACCACCTGCTTACCGATGTTGTCGCCCGAGAACAGCCCGAGGAAGGCGTCTGGCGCGTTCTCCAGCCCCTCAACGACGGTCTCGCGGTGTTCGAGGTCGCCGCTCGCGACCCACGTGGCGAGCCGCTCGCTCGCCTCGCCGAATCGGGTCGCGAAGTCGCCGACGAGCAGCCCCTCGACCTTGGCCCGCACGGGGATGATCTGCGGGAGCTTCCGCGGGCCGGTCGGGACCGACTCGTCGTTGTAGTGGGCGATCTGGCCGCAGACTGCGACCCGCGCGTCGAGGTTCAGGCGCGTGAACACCGCGTCGGTGATCGGCCCGCCGACGTTGTCGAAGTAGACGTCGACGCCGTCGGGCGCGGCCTCGTCGAGCGCGGCGCGGTAGTCGTCCGTCGTCTCGTAGTTGATCGCGGCGTCGAAGCCGAGGTCGTCGGTGAGCCACGCCGTCTTCTCGTCGCTGCCGGCGAACCCGACCACGCGGCAGCCGTTGCGCCTCGCGACCTGGCCGACGACGGAGCCGACCGCGCCCGCCGCGCCGGAGACGACGACCGTGTCGCCGGGCTTCGGCTCGCCGACTTCGAGCAGTCCGAAGTAGGCGGTCCGCCCGGGCATGCCGAGGACGCCGAGGTACGCCTCGGGGTCGGCAACGCTCGGGTCGACCGGGGCGACGTCGGCGGCGTCGAGCGCCGCGTAGTCGGCCCAGCGGCCCTCGCCGGTCACGAGGTCGCCGGCGTCGAACGCGTCGCTCTCGCTCTCGACCACTTCGCCGACGACGCCGCCCTTGAGCGCGTCGCCCACGTCCCACGGCTCGGCGTACGACTCGGCGTCGCGCATCCGACCGCGCATGTACGGGTCGACGGAGAGGAACCGGGTGCGGACGAGGAGTTCGCCCGGCGCGGGGGCGGGAACGTCCGTCTCGCGCAGTTCGAAGCTGTCGGCGTCGGGCTCGCCGGTCGGCCGCTCGGCGAGAAGCCACTCGCGGTTGGTGTTCGTCACGGTCCCCGTTGGCGCATGGAACGCAATAGGGTTTGGACCCCAGCAGCCGGCGTGGGGATTCGGAGGTCGCGGCCAGCGTGGGGGTCCGGAAGCTGGATGGTGCGGTAGCGCGGCGAGAAGCGGTCTGCGGGCGGCGTTACGCGACGGCGACGCCGTTGCGCGTGAGGTAGTCGCTCGCGGCTTTGATCTCGACCGGGCTCCCGATGATCCGGTACTGCTCCGCCGTCTCGACGACGGTGACGGTGAACCGGTCCTCGAGACACTCCCGGTGCCCGTCGAGCGCGTGGTGCGGGAGGACGATCTGCGTGCTGTCTCGGAGGCTCGACGGATCTGGCATTCGGCTTGCGTAGCCATTATTCGTCGCCGATATAACCGTGTCGAAGTATCGGCGCACCAACCACTCTCGCGGCGGAGAGTCGCCGATCCGCGGTCGGCCGACGGACGGTCCGCCGCCGCGGTCGGGCCGGCGACCCGAAGGAACACCTTTAACGAGCCGACCGGCCGAGAGACGGGTAATGGGACTGGAGGAGGAGATCGAAGACCTCCGCGAGGAGATCGCCGAGACGCCCTACAACAAGTCCACCGAGGCGCACATCGGGCGGCTGAAGGCGAAACTCGCGGAGAAGAAGGAGAAACTGGAGAACCAGTCCTCCGCCGGCGGCGGCCACGGCTACGCGGTCGAGAAGCACGGCGACGCCACGGTGGCGCTCGTCGGGTTCCCGAGCGTCGGCAAGTCGACCCTCATCAACGCGCTCACCAACGCCGACAGCGAGGTCGGTTCCTACGAGTTCACGACCCTCGACGTCAACCCGGGCATGCTCCAGTACCGCGGCGCGAACATCCAGATCCTCGACGTGCCGGGCCTGATCGAGGGCGCGGCCGGCGGGCGCGGCGGCGGAAAGGAGGTCCTCTCGGTCGTGCGGACCGCGGACCTCGTCGTGTTCATGCTCTCGGTGTTCGAGATCGAACAGTACGACCGGCTGCGCGAGGAGCTGTACGCGACGAACATCCGCCTCGACACCGAGCCGCCGAACATCAACATCCGGAAGACGCACAAGGACGGGCTCGGCGTGACGATGAGCGACGACGTGAGCTTGGACGAGGACACGATAAAGCAGGTCCTCCGCGAGTACGGCTACGTCAACGCGAAGGTCACCATCCCACACGACCTCACGATCGACGAGCTCGTCGACGCCGTGATGGACAACCGCGAGTACCTCCCCTCGATGGTGACGGTGAACAAGGCGGACCTCATCGACAAGAGCTACCTCCCGACCGTGAAAGAGGAGCTGCGCGAGCGCGACCTGAACCCCGAGGACGTGCTCTTCATCTCGGCCGAGAAGGAGCTCGGCCTCGACGGGCTCAAGGAGCGGCTCTGGGAGGAGCTGGGCGTCATTCGCATCTACATGGACAAGCCGGGCCGCGGCGTCGACTACGAGGAGCCGCTCGTCCTCTTCGAGGGCGACACCGTCGGCGACGCCTGTACGAAGCTGGGCGGCGAGCTCGACGAGCGATTTAAATTTGCGCGGGTATCCGGCGAGAGCGCCAAACACGACGACCAGCAGGTCGGGAAGGGCCACGAGCTGGCCGACGAGGACGTGCTCCGGATCGTCGCCCGGAAATAGGACGATATATCTACGCCGGCAGAGCAGTCGATTCCGACGGTCGTGTGTGATAGTTCATACGAGATCGGCGGTGACCATCTCCAAAGCCCCGGCCGCGAGGACTCGCGCGACTCGCTGCGGTCCTCAGTCGCTCGCGGTGCTCGCTCCCCGTGGTCCCTGTGTCGTCGTGCTTCGTCCTCGCAGCCGCCCCTTTGAGTCCCACCCACCCAGCACGGCGACCGCACCTCACACCTCCCCGGCCTCGCGGTCCGCGCTCTTCGAGCGCTCCCCGCGTCCCTCGCGCGTGCTGCTCGGCCGCGGTGCGGCCTCGCGGGAACGCGCCACGGCACAGATTCGGTTGGCCTCGGTCTGTGCTCGAATCGCGCTCGCCTCCTTTGCCGCGCCCGACCGAAAGGCGCTTTTCGCGGGGCCGCGACCGTCGGGTATGCTCACGGTCGCGCTCGCGGGCAAGCCGAACGCCGGCAAGTCCACCTTCTACACCGCCGCCACGATGGCCGACGTCGACGTCGCGAACTACCCGTTCACGACCATCGACGCCAACCGCGGAGTGACCCACGTCCGCACGCGCTGCCCGTGTCTCGACCGCGACGAGCGCTGCGGGAACGAGAACTGTCGCGACGGGAAACGCTACGTCCCGATCGAGCTCCTCGACGTGGCGGGGCTGGTCCCCGGCGCGCACGAGGGGAAGGGGCTCGGCAACCAGTTCCTCGACGAGCTGACGAACGCGGACGTCGTCCTCAACGTCGTCGACGCCTCGGGGGCCACGAACGCCGAGGGCGAGCCGGTCGAGGTCGGGAGCCACGACCCCCTCGACGACGTCGACTTCATCGAGGAGGAGATGGACCTGTGGCTCGCCGGCATCGTCGACCGCAACTGGGAGAGCGTCGAGCGGAAGTCCCGCTCGCCGGACTTCGACCTCGACGCCGCGCTCTCGGACATGCTCACCGGGTTCGGCGCGACCGAGTACGACGTGACCGCGGTGCTGCGCGACCTGGAGTACCCCGACGACCCGAAGGCGTGGAGCGACGCCGACCGCGAGGCGCTCGCGCGGGCCGTCCGCCGGCGCACCAAGCCCATCGTCGTCGTCGCGAACAAGGTCGACGCGGCCCCCGACGACGCGGTCGACCGCATCCGCGAGGGGACCGACAAGCCCGTGATCCCGGCGACCGCCGACGGCGAACTCGCCTTGCGCCGCGCCGCCGACGCCGGGGTCGTCGACTACGACCCGGGCGACGAGTCGTTCGAGATCGTCGGCGACGTCTCCGACGACCAGCGCGCCGGCCTCGACGCCCTCCGCGAGTCGATGGCGACCCACGGTGGCACCGGCGTCCAGTCGGCGCTGAACGCGGCCGTCTACGACCTGCTCGACCGGATCACGGCCTACCCGGTCCAGGACGCCGGCAAGTGGACGGACGGCACGGGCAACGTTCTCCCGGACGCCTTCCTGTTGGCGTCGGGGGCGACCCCGCGCGACCTCGCGTACGCGGTCCACTCCGACATCGGCGAGGGGTACCTCCACGCGGTCGACGCGCGCGCCTCGCGGCGGATCGGCGAGGACCACGAGCTGACCGAGGGCGACGTGGTGAAGATCGTCTCGACCGCCGGGCCGTGACCGACGAGGGGACGGCGGTCCGTCGGCGTCGCGTCCCGCGGTCGCCCGCCGCCGTGCGACCGACAGGCACATCCGGGTCGCCCGAGACGGGCCGGTAGAGAGCGGCCATGCTCGGGCTCGAACACGACTTCCGGATCGTCGACACCCGCGCGACCCTCGACCCCGACGAGTCGTCGGTCGCCACCCACGGGCGAGACATCTCGCCGGAGCGGCTGGAACGCGAGATGCTCCAGGCGGGGATCGTCCGCGCGGTCGCGAGCCCCGGGCAGCGCGCCGCCGGCCGGAGCTACCTCCGCGCGAACAACGCCGTCGCGCGCCTGTCGATCGACCGCCCGTTCGTCGCGTTCGCGCGCCTCAACGGCCCCCGCGACCCGGGGACCGGCCCCGTGTCGGCGGTGCGGAACCTCCGCGCCGAGCGCGACGACCACCACACCCGGCCGGACGACGTCGAGCAGTACTCCTACGACGACCGCTTCCACGGCTTCACGCTGGCCCCCCACGTCGACGGGCTCCCGAACGAGGACGTGCTGGAGCGCCTGGAGGACGCGGACCTTCCCCTCTTCGTCCACGCCGGCCGGGAGTTCCCGCCCGAGGCGGTCGAGACGGAGCTGCTCGGCTACGACCTCCCGGTCGTCCTCGGGAGCTTCGGCGGCTACCCGCTGGACGCCGACATGATGAACGAGACGCTCGATCTCCTCGACGAGCACGACCGCGCGTACGTCGACACGAGCGCGGTGCGGTACCGCGAGGTGCTCGAACGCGGCGTGTTAGAACACCCCGACCGCGTCCTCTTCGGCTCCGGCGCGCCCGACGTCCACCCCAACGTCGGCGTGATGGAGGTGCTCACCCTCGACGTCTCCGAGGACCTGATGGCCCGGGTGCTGGCGAAGAACCCCGCGCGCCTCGTTCCCGCGCTCGCAGAGGGCGCCGACGTCTGAGTGGGCCCCCGCCCTCGGCGCCGAAGCGACGGCCACTTGTCGCGTCGGGGCCGACCGCCGACGATGAGCGACGAGCCCGACGACCCCCGCGTCGAAGTCGTCCGCGCGACCGGCCACGAGAACGTCACCGCCGAGCACGCGAGCACGTTCGAACTCACGACCGACGACTGGCTCACGCCCGCCGGCGACTGCATCGTCGGCGTCGAGGCCGACCGGACGCCGCGCGACTTCTCGGCCGCGTTCCGCGAGGCGTGCCGCGACGCGGACGCGACGATCGAGGCGACGCTCACCGTCGACGCCGGCGACGACGAGTTCCGGGAGACGGTCACCGGCCGGGGCGACCCCGACCTCGCCCTGCTCGACGACCGCTCGATGGTCGGTCGCACGAGCGACTACACCGACGACGAGCGGACGATCCTCGTCGACGGCGACGCCGCCGCCGGCGACCTCGACCGCGACCTCGTCAGCGCGCTGGCCGACGGGGCCGACCTCACGCTGCGGCTCGAAGTCGAGCCGGCGGAGTGACGCGGCCGGGGATCGGTTCGTCCGCGGATAGCTAGATCGGGAGCTCGGCGTCCGCCCCGACCACGCGGTCGGGTTCGGCGGGGGCGCGCCAGTCGGTCGTCCGCTCCAGCAGTTGGACGACCATCCGGCCGGTCACGCCCCAGACGGTGTAGCCGTCGACGTGGAAGAAGTGGATGCGGTGGTCGCCGTACTCCGGGTGGCCGACGCGGCGCTCAGACTCGTAGTTCGCGGGGTCGGTGAGCGCGTCGACCGAGAGCACCGCCACCTCCGCGACCTCCGACTCGTCGGGGACGTACTCGCGGTCGGGCGCGACGCCGACGAACGGGCGCACCGCGTACTGCGACGAGGTGCGCGTGTCGTCGAGCCTCCCGATCACGTCGACCTCCGACGACCGCATCCCGACCTCCTCGTCGGCCTCGCGCAGCGCGGTGTCCGTCAGCGTCCGGTCGATCGGTTCGCGGCCGCCGCCGGGGAAGCTCATCTGGCCGGGGTGTTCGCCGAGATGCGCGGCGCGCTTGGTGAACAGCAGGTGGGCCTCGCCGTCGCGCGCGATCACCGGCGCCAGCACCGCCGCCTCCCGCCGGCCGGCGAGCGACTGCGGCGCGTGGCGGCGCAGCCCCGACAGGTCCATACCCGAAGTAGGCGACGCGAGGCGGTTAACGTTTCCGCGGGTTCCAGTCGCGCGGAACGTGAACGTGTGACAGTACCGTCGCCGGCGGCGACTCGGCGGGGACGGCGGGACGGTCGCTCGCGCCGGGACGACCGCTCACACCGGCGCGGCCTGCCCGATGACCGTCCCGACGAGCGCCGAGAGGCCGACGATTGCGGCCGCGAGCAGCAGGATCCGAGTCGCCTGTGACATGGCAACGGCGAGGGCGGGCAGGGACAAATACCGGGGCGACGGTGGATTCGGATTCGAGCCATTTTATCCCGTTTTGGACCGGCAATGACTCCTTACCGGGCGGGGCGGGCCGTGCCCGACGGCTGGCCGCGTCGCGTCCGACGAGCGCGGCGCGGCGACCGGGTTCGGACCTTTTAAGCCCGCGACACCCGCTTTCGGGAGTAATGAGCGACGACGATCAGGAGCTCGGGATCACCGAGTCCAAGACGCACAACACGGGCGAGTGGTACGCCGAGGTCGTACGGAAGGCCGGGCTGGCCGACTACGGGCCGGACGGGATGAGCGGGTTCATCGTCACCCGCCCGCGGGCGTACGCGGTCTGGGAGCGGCTCCAGGGGTTCCTCGACGCGAAGTTCAAGGACACCGGGGTCCAGAACGCCTACTTCCCGCTGTTCATCCCCGAGTCGTACCTCGAACGCGAGAAGGACATCGTCGAGGGGTTCGACCCCGAGGTGGCGTGGGTCGACGAGGCGGGCAACAAGGAGCTCGAAGAGCGGCTCGCGGTCCGACCCACCTCGGAGTCGATCATCACGCCGTACATCAGTCAGTGGGTGCGGAGCCACCGCGACCTCCCGCTGCGCGTGAACCAGTGGTGTTCGGTCGTGCGCTGGGAGGCGACGGAGACGAAGCCGTTCTTCCGCACGAAGGAGTTCCTCTGGCAGGAGGGCCACACCGCGCACGCGACGCGCGAGGACGCGTGGGCGGAGACGATGACGCGGCTCGACCAGTACGAGTCCGTCTACGAGGATCTGCTGGCGCTTCCGGTTCTCAAGGGGCAAAAGCCCGACCACGACAAGTTCCCCGGCGCGGACACCACGACGACCGTCGAGGCGCTGATGCCCGACGGGAAGTCGGTCCAGGCGGGCACCTCCCACCACCTCGGCCAGTCGTTCGCCGAGGCGTTCGACATCACCTACTCGGACGAGGACGAGGAGGAGCGGACCGCCCACACCACCTCGTGGGGCCTCTCGTGGCGCGCGCTCGGCGCGCTGATCATGACCCACTCCGACGAGCAGGGGCTCGTCTTGCCCCACACGGTCGCGCCCACGCAGGTCGTCGTCGTCCCCATCTGGCAGGAGGACACGAAAGCGGACGTCCTCGAGTACGCCGAGGGCGTGGCCGACGACCTCGACGACGCCGGGGTCCGCGTCGAACTCGACGACCGCGACGAGCGCAATCCCGGGTTCAAGTTCAACGAACACGAGCTCAACGGGATCCCGCTCCGGATCGAGATCGGCCCCCACGAGGTCGACGACGAGGAGCTCACGCTGGTCCACCGGCCCGACGGGGAGAGCGTCGAGGTCGACCGCGAGGGCGTCGCCGAGACCGTCCGCGAGCAGTTCGACGAGATCTACGCAAAGCTGTACGCGACCGCCGAGGAGACCCTCGACGACGGCGTGCGCGAGGCCGACGACCGCGCCGAGATCCTCGGGACGCTCGGCCAGCACGGCGGCTACGTGAAGACGCCGTGGTGCGGGGACGAGGCCTGCGAGGAGCCGATCAAGGAGCCGCTGGCCGCCGAGATCGTGATGGTCCCCTTCGACGACGAGGACCCGCTCGCCGACGGCGACCACGACGAGACGTGCGCGATGTGCGACGAGGCCGCGGAGCGGACGGCGTACTTCGCGAAGACGTACTGACGCCGCGAGGGCGACCCGCGGCCGCCGCCGGTTCTCCGCGATTCGCCCCGCCCCCGTCGCGTCCGGCGATTAAACCGCGTTGATCCGGCTTAACGGAGTTTCGGGTATATACGATCGGAGCGTGTACGTACTGGCAATGAACCGCTGGATTGCGAGTCTCGTCGTCGCGGCCGCCGCCGCGGTCCTGATCGTCGGGGCCGCGGCCGCCGCGCCGGCGGGCGTGGTGACGGCACAGACCGAACCGGGGAACGGGAGCGGCGCGGGCTCGGGCGACGCCGGGAACGCGACGGCCGACCTCGCGCCCGGCGAGCGCCTCGCCGGCGTCGTCGGGGTCCAGGGCGCGGAGATCGAGGGCGAGGTCGAGTCGCGCGCCTTCGAGGTCGCGCTCCGGGAGTCGGAGACCAACGAGAGCCGCGCCGCCGTCGTCGCGGACCGGGTGAACCGGACCGAAGAGCGGCTCGCGGAGCTGGAGCGGCGACAGGAGGAGCTCCGCGAGCGCCGCGACGCCGGAGAGCTGAGTCAGGGCGCGTACGCCGCGCGGATGGCGACGACCACCGCCCGGATCGAGACGCTCTCGCGCGGGCTGAACCGGAGCGCGAGCGTCGCCGCGGAGCTCCCCGCCGCCGTCCGGAACGAGACGGGCGTCGACGGCGAGCGGCTGGCGACGCTGCGAGAGCGCGCGAACGAGCTCAGCGGTCCCGAGGTCGCCGCCCTCGCTCGCGGCGTTGCCGGCGAGGGCGTGGGCGGCCCGGTCGGTCCGGACCGCCGCGGTCCGCCGGGGAACGGGACCGAACGCGGGCCGCCGGGGGACGCCGGACCGCCGGGTGAGGGCGCGGTCGGCGGTGGTCCGGGAAACGGATCGACCGGAGCGCCGGGGACGGGGAACGGTTCGGCCGGAGCCCCGGGACGGGGAAACGGCTCAGTCGGAACGCCGGGTACGGGGAACGGATCGACCGGAGCGCCGGGCGCTGAGAACGGCTCGGGGAGCGGCACTGCGAACGGCTCGGGGAGCGGCACCGCGAACGGCTCCGGCCCGTCCGGGCAGCCGGGCGGGGGTAACGCGACCGACTCGCCGGCCGGATCCGGGAACGGGACGGGCACCGGAAGCGGGTCCGGCAGCGCCGGGGCCGGCGGCGACGGGTCCGACGGCGGCGGGGGCGCTCCGTCGATCGAAGTCACTTCGGACACGCCGTCGATCGCCGCCGGCAGCCCCTCGCGCCTCGATGCGTGAGGCGTCGGCGTGCGGATCCGAAGCGAGGTTCGGGCTCAAGACGGGGCCCGGTTCGACCGGTAGCCGGGAGGCGAGCGCGTCTCGGATGGGAAGGAATTTATCGGCTCTCCGTGTGACGTAGTCCGTGCAGCGAGCGCAGCCCTTCCTCGTCGTCGTCGCCCTCCTCGGAGTCGTCGGTCTCGCACTCGCCGGCGGGGCGGGCGCGGCGCCGTTCGACGGCGGCTTCGCCCAGATGGACGTCGAGCCGGACGACGTGTCGATAACGGCCGACGTCGAGCCGGACGGCGACGCGCGGTGGACCGTGGAGTACCGGATCCGGCTCGCGACCGACGAGGAGGAGCAGGCGTTCGAGGAGCTCCGCGCGGACGTGGAGAACGACACCGAGGCGTACACGACCCGGTTCCGCGACCGGATGGCCTCGACCGCGGCGACCGCGGAGTCGGCGACCGGCCGCAACATGACCGTGTCGAACGCGACCGTCACGGCCGAGCGACGCGAGCTCCCGCAGGCGTACGGCGTGTTGACCTACCGATTCGAGTGGACGAACTTCGCCGCCGTCGACGGCGACCGGCTGCGCGTCGGCGACGCGGTCGACGGGCTGTTCCTCGACGGCTCCTCGTCGCTCATCGTCTCGTGGCCGGAGGGGTACCGGCTCGGGGAGACGTCGCCGGAGCCGAGCGAGGTCCGCGACCGGTCGGTCGTCTGGAACGGCCCGGTCGACTTCTCGACGGGGCAGCCGCGGATCACGGTCGCGCCCGCGGGCCCGCTCTCGGGAGTCCCGACGGCCGGACTGGTCGCGCTCCTCGCCGCGCTCGTCGTCGCGGGAGCCGTCGCGTACCGCCGCCGGGAGGCCGACGACGACGGTGCGGCCGTCATCGCGGGCGACGAGCCCGGGGCGACGGCCGGAGGAGGCGGCGGTGACGCCGCGGACGCGAGCGCGGCGGCCGCCGACAGCGGCGGCGAGGGCTCCGGCGGCGGGGCGACTGCCGACACCGGCGATCCGGACGCGGCGGACGGCGCCGACGACGCGCCGCCGGTCGACAGCGACCTGCTGAGCAACGAGGAGCAGGTGCTCCAACTCGTCGAGTCGCGGGGCGGGCGGATGAAACAGAAGCAGGTGGCGGAGGAGCTGGAGTGGACCGCCGCGAAGACGAGTCAGGTGGTGACCGGACTGCGGGACGAGGGCGACCTCGACGGCTTCCGGCTGGGGCGGGAGAACGTCCTCTCGCTCCCCGACTACGAGCCGGAGGCGGACGCGAACGGTGACGACGGCGACGAGGAGGAGAGCGGGGAGGGCGACGACGCCGGCGGGGGCGACGGGGCCGGCGCTACCGGGAGCGACTGATCGGACCGCCGCCGAGTGGCGAACGAACGGGCGAGACGCCGGTCACAGGTCCCGCGACCGGCCGATGTGCCGCAGTTCGCCGCCGCACTCGCACTCGCCCGGCGAGTCCGTCCGCCGGCCGCATTTGAAACACTCGTACACTTCTTCACCGTGACATTCGTATTCTGGTCGCATATCAGGCCATACGCCTCCGTGGTAAATAATCTCACACCTAATATTGTTTAGATAGTATAAATTAAACCGCGGAGGCCGGTGACCGAACGATCGAAAGGAGAGCGATCGCGACGGAAGGCCGTGGCTCGCGGTTCGAGCGGATACCGATAGAAGAGCCGGAGGAGGGATTTGAACCCCCGACCTATTCCTTACGAAGGAATCGCTCTGCCAGCTGAGCTACCCCGGCGCGCAACAGACAATTCCCGGACGGAAAAATAAGGGTTCCGAAACGGGGACGGAGCGGGGGCGAGGCGGAACCGGTCGGGTCGTTTTCCGACGGTGAACCGGCAAGCGTGACCGACACCGAATACACGTTCGTAACGTATTAGACGGGATTACACGCTGATACACAAGGAGAATCGGAACACAACACAAGTATATAAGGATAAAACCTAAATACTTGTTCAGACTTTGATCGAAGCGTGATGACATCGCCCGCGTGCCGAGACGGCGGGGATCGACTCCCCCGGCGATGCGTGCCCGGTCGAAGCCCGTACCGGGCGGCGAGGGTCTCGTCGGTCGCCGTCCCCACGGCGGCTCGGCGCGGCCGTCATCCCAACCAGCGTTCGGTCGCGGCTACCGTGTGAAACGCGTCTCCGACGCGCCAGGCGCAAAATCGCCTCTGGTCCGCCGACCGTCGCCGCGGCCACTTGTCATGTGACGGGCCCCCAGCCGCACCGCCCCGACCCCCCTCGGGGCAGTGCGGCGTTTTCGCTGTGCCGACCGCTTCTCACCAGCGTTGCGTCCGAGCTATGAAAAGCGATAGACGAACGGCGCGCGGAAGTCCGCGTTACGCGAACAGCAGCCGCGCGCGTCGCAGCGCGGCGGAGAGCCCACCGTACCCGGCTCCGACGGCGCCCGCAAGGCGTACCTCGGCGGGCGCGATGCCGAGGCGGTGCGAGAGCGGACCGGGGCGCGCGTCGGCGCCCGCGACCGCGACCGTCCGCCCGCGGACCCTGACCTCGGCGGTGAGGTCCCCCAGTCGCAGTTCCCTGACCACGAGGTCCGAGGCCGCGTCGCCGGGGAGGCGGCGGGCGACGCGGAGGGCGTCACCGACGCTCTCGACCTCGAGGAACAGCCGCCGCTCGGTGGCGTGGACCGACACGTCGACTCCGTCGACGGAGAGCGTCAGGTCGTCGGTCTCGACCGCGAGGGCGGCGTGGGAGTCAGTCCCGCTCACGAGTCGTGACGCGGACGCCGCCGTCGACGCGCCACTCGGCGTGTTCGACGTCGTCTCCCGTCCCGCTCGGCACCTCGACGGTCATGTCCTCGAACTGGTAGTGAATCTCGGCGTTTCGACCGGTCAGACGGTCGTAGAGCCCAATCGCCAGATCCGGCCACGTGGTCGTCTCGTCGATTCGCTCCTCTGGGTCTGCGGCGTCGCTCATACGTGTACATGTTAGATAGTCACACTCATAAGTATATGCCCTGACGTGTCTGTCCGCGTCAACCGAGCGCGCGGAGCGTCGAATCAGTCGACGGTCCGCGTCAGGCGCACGTCGAGACAGACGTTGTACTCGTGGGGGGCGTACGACCGGACGACGCGCTCGGTCTCGACGTCGACCGCGTAGGCGTCGCCCGCGGCCGCCTCGATCGCGCGCCGCCCCGGGCCGAACGGGTCGTCCTCGTGTTGGATGTCGTAGTAGTGGATCACGCAGTCGTCGCCGGCGAGCGCGACGGCCGCGTCGAGGAACTCGTCCGCCGAGTGGGGGAGGTTCATCACGAGTCGGTCGGCGGTGTCCGCGCGCGAGTCGACGAGGTCGCGCACGTCGCCGGCGACCGCCGTCACGCGCTCCGCGACCCCGTTGCGCGCGGCGTTCTCGCGGAGGTACTCGACCGCGCGCTCGTTGAGGTCGCACGCGACCACGTCGGCGCCGCGGGACGCCATGGGGACCGCGTACGGCCCCACGCCGGCGAACATGTCGATCGCGGACTCCCCGGCATCCACCTGCTCGACCACGCGGTGGCGTTCGGTCGCGAGCCGCGGCGAGAAGTAGACCGCGGCGACGTCGAGCGCGAACTCGTGGCCGTACTCGCGGTGGACCGTCTCCGTGTCGTCGCCGACCAGCACGTCCCACGAGCGGACCCGCAGTTCGCCCTCGATCGGCGACGCGCGGTTGAGGACGGTGTCGCAGGGGACGTCGGAGGCCGCCACGGCGTCGGCGACCTCGCGGGCTCGCTCGTCGTCGTCCTCGTCGATGATGACGATGTCGCCCAGGCGCTCGATGGAGGGCTCGGAGCCGAGTATCTCGGCGGGCGTCGTGGGGCGGTCCCGCCGCTCGGCGTCGCGCTCGACGAGCCGGTCGGCGAACTCCGCGGGGACCGCCTCGCGGCCCGTGACGGGGATGTAGATCGTGTCGCCGTCGACGGCGATCTGGTGGTCGCCGTCGAGGGCGTCGGCGTCGGCGAGCCGGCTCCGGACGGTCTCGCCGCGCTCGCGGGCGACGGCGACGCATGGAACGCTCATCGTCGGAGGGACGCGGGCGAGCGAATAAACGGTGACGCTTCGCGGCCCGGACGACGGGACTCGGGCGGTCGGGGTCACTCCGACGCGTCGGTCGCGGCCGCGACGGCGTCCAGCAGGGCCTCGTCGTCGACGTCGGCCGGAACGGGAACGACGCGGTCCGCGGCCGCCGCGACCTCGGCGTTCGGGCTGTTCGCGGTCGGAGCGCCGTCGCCGCCGGTCGCGACTGCGAGCGTCGCGTCGGCGGCGGCCGCGAGGTCGCGCGCGGCCCGGACGGTCTCCGCGGAGGGATCCTCGAACGGCGGCGCGGCCACCGCGGTCCCTCCCGCGTCCGCGGCCGCGCCGGCGGCCGCGTCTCCCTCGGGGACCACGCCGACCGAGGGCTCGTGGCCCGCGGCGGCGAGGCGGGCGATCACGCGCGCGGTCGGGCGTCCCGTGCCGATCACGTGGACTCGGCGCGGGTCGACGTCGCTCTGGGGGAACGCCGTGACCGCGGGCGTCCCGGTGGCCGGGTTGCGGCCGACGAACGCCTCCGCGTCGAAGGCCGCGCCGACGGCGGCCCCGGACAGGACCGACGCCGGCGGCCCGGCGGCCCGGACCCCGCCGTCCGCGATGACGACCACCTCGTCGCAGTAGCGGGCCGCGGCGTCGAGGTCGTGGATCGCGGCGATCGCCCCGCGGTCGCCGCCGTCGACGAACTCGCGGACCAGTTCGAGCGTCTCGACCGCGTGGTTCACGTCGAGGCTCGCGGTCGGCTCGTCTAAGAGGAGGAGCGGGGCCGCCTGCGCCAGCGCCCGCGCGAGCAGCACGCGCTGCCGCTCGCCCCCGGAGACCTCGGTGATCGACCGGTCGGCGAAGCGCTCGACGTCGGCGGCCGCCATCGCCGCGTCGACCGCGGCGTCGTCCTCGACGCCGTGCGCGTCGAAGCGCCCGAGATGGGGCGTCCGGCCCATCTCGACGACGTGGCGCACCCGGAAGTCGAACGCGAGGTTCGTCGCCTGCGGGACGCTCGCGACGCGCCGGCCGACCTCGCGGGCCGACAGCGACGCCGCCGGGTCCCCGCCGATCCGGACGGTCCCCGCGTCCGGCTCGACCGCGCCGGTCACCGCGCGCAACAGGGTGGTCTTGCCGGCCCCGTTCGGCCCGACGAGGCCGACGAGCGAGCCGGGCTCGACCCGGAGGTCGACCCCGGAGACGACGTCGAGGTCGCCGAACGAGACGGCCACGTCCGCGGCCGACAGCAGCGGCGCGTCGCCGAACGAGCGCGACGTCTCGGGGAGCGACCCGGGGTCGCCGCGCGCGGCGGCCGACTCCTCGGCGTCCCGCCCTTCGGCGTCGGTAGTGGGGTCCGCGCTCACAGCTCCGTCACCTCCCGGGTGACGAGCAGGTAGACGAAGAAGGGGGCGCCGACCGCGGCGGTGATGATCCCGACCGGGTACTCGGCGGGCGCCGAGCGCGCGAGCGTGTCGGCCGCGACGAGGAACGTGCCGCCGGCGAGCGCCGCAGTCGGGAGGAGCACCCGGTGGTCGGGACCGACGACGAGCCGGAGCATGTGGGGGACGATGAGGCCGACGAAGCCGATCACGCCGGCGAACGCGACGCCGGCGGCCGTGACGAGCGCCGACGCCGCGAGCAGCACCCGCTTCGTGCGCTCGACCGCGATGCCCAGCCCGCGGGCCTCCTCCTCGCCGAGCAGGAGGACGTTGAGGTCGCGGGCGTACGCGAGCAGGAGGACGAACAGCGGCGGCACGACGGCGGCGGTGACGGCGACCTCGCTCCACGCCGCGCCCGAGAGGTGGCCCATCAGCCACGCGACGATCTGGCGGAGCGACTCTCCGGCCTGGAGCTGGAGGTACGAGACGACCGCGCCGAGGAACGTCTGGACCGCGACGCCCGCCAGGAGGAGGGTGGCGACCGGCGTCCGGCCGCCGCGGGTCGCGATGGCGTACACGCCGAAGGCGGCGACGAGCGCGCCGACGAACGCGAAGAGGCTCGTCCCCGCGCCGCGCGAGAGCGCGACCTCGACGGGGCCGACGAGCGGGAGCGCGACGGTCGTCGAGAGGGCGACGGGGAAGACGATGAACGCCACCGCGCCGACCGCCGCGCCGGAGGAGACGCCGATGATCGACGGGTCCGCCATCGGGTTCCGGAAGAAGCCCTGCATCACCGTGCCGGCGGCCGCGAGCGCGAACCCGACGAGCGCGGCGAGTAAGATCCGCGGGAGCCGCACGCCCACGACGATCCGCTGGTGGACGGAGTCGACGGGGAACGCGAACGGCGACGTCACCGCGAGGTCGACGCCGGGGAGCGTGAGCGGCCCGACGCCGGGCACGGGTAACGGCCCGACGCCGCTCGCGGTCGTCTCGATCCCCGACGGGACGGAGAGCGCGTTCAGCACCGACTTCAGCACGGTCTCCGGCGGGATGCTGACCGGCCCGACCGCGGCGCTGACGACGATCACGACCGCCAACAGCGCGGCTACCGCCGCCGACCAAGCCGCCGACCGCACCCAGGGACGCATACGTTCTCCAACACAACTTGTAGTAGGTAAATACTTATTGGACGAGTCCGGTCCTCGATCCGATGCGAGACAGCTTCGCGATCGCGATGGCCGTCCTGGTGACGACCGCCCTGCTCGGCGGCGTCGCGGGGACGGCCGCGGGCGCACAGCCGACGATAGCGACGGACGGGCCGACCGCGGGCGCGCAGCCCGCGGTCGGTGCCGCGGGGGCGACCGGCCCCGCACAGACCGGCGACGCGTGCGGGTTCCCGCTCAACGCGACTGACGCGACCGGGGAGACGATCCGGCTGGAGGAGCGGCCCGAGCGCATCACGACGCTCAACCCGTCGGCCGCACAGACGCTGTGGGAGCTCGGCCAAGAGGACCGCGTCGTCGGCGTGAGCCAGTTCGCGTTCTACCTCGAGGGCGCCGAGGAGCGCGCGAACGTCTCCGCCGAGTTCGGCGCGAGCGTCGAGCGCGTCGTCGACACCGAGCCCGACCTCGTGCTGGCGCCGAACTCCTCGGCCGCGGACGTCGGACCGCTCCGCGAGCAGGGGCTGACCGTGTACCACTTCCCGGCGGCGACCTCCGTCGACGACATCGCCGAGAAGACGGAGACGATCGGTCGGCTCGTCGGCGCGTGCGAGGCCGCGGACGAGACGAACGAGGAGATGTACGACGCGGTCGACGCGGCGGAGAACCGGACCGCCGACGTCGACCGCCCGGCCGCGCTGTACCCGCTCGGCGGCGGCTACGTCGCCGCGAACAACACGTTCATCGACGCGATCATGAACGTCGGGGGCACCGAGAACGTCGCCGCGGAGTACGAGGCCTACCCGCAGCTCTCGGACGAGGTCATCCTCGAGACGGACCCCGAGCTGATCTTAGTCACTGACCCCGAGGCCGCGATCTTAGAACAGGAGCCGTACGCCAGCACGACCGCGGGCGCCGAGGGGAACTACGTCGTGATGAACGTGAACTACCTCAACCAGCCGGCGCCGCGCAGCGTGATCCGGTCGACGGAGACGCTGTCGAACGCGGTGGTCGAGCTTCAGGACGCGAGCGGCGAGTCGTCGGACGGTAGCTCGTCGGACGACGGCTCCTCCGACGACGGCTCGTCGGGGAGCGACGACTCTTCCGGCGGCGAGAACGACTCCTCGACCGACGGCATGGACGGAAACGAGACGGAAACGGACGGCAGCGCCGGCGACACCGGCGCGGAGTCGCCCGGGTTCGGCGTCGTCGCGGCCGCGCTCGCACTGCTCGCGAGTGGCCTGCTCGCGCGGCGCGAGTGAGCGACCCGCGATAGTCGCACCGAACCCCAACCGACGCGTTTCTTCAGATCCCCTGCCCCATCAGGTGGCTGCGGAGGATGTCAGGCGTCTTTAGCCCGGCGTCGCTGTTGAGGAGCACGACGGTCTCGTCGCCGTCGAAGAAGTCGTCCTCGGCGAGCGCCCACGCGCCGGCGGGGGCCGCGCCGCCCGTCGCGCCCATCTCGACGACCTCGTTCTGGGCCACGGCGACCGCGCTCGCGAGGATGTCGTCGTCGTCGACGCCGACCGCGGTCCCCCCGCTGTCGGTGACGGCCTCGACGGCCGCGGCCCCGCCGGCGGGGTCCGGGATCTCCAGCTCGCCGCAGATTGTGTCCGGCGTCCCCCACGGTTCGGGCTCGTCGAGGCCGCGCTCGACGGCGGCGGCGATCGGGGCGCAGCCTGCGGCCTGCGCGGCGACGACCCTCGGCGTCTCGGCTATCGCGCCGACGCGGTCGAGCTCGACGAACCCCTTGTGGACGCCCGCGACGACCTCGCCCGACCCGGTCGGGACGACGACGACGTCCGGGGCGTCGCCGAGGTCGGCGACGAGCTCGAACGCGACCGTCTTCGCGCCCTCGTGGCGGTACGGCGTGGCGAACTCGCCGAGGTCGGTGTAGTCGGTCGCGAGCTGCTCGTCGACCGCGTCGGCGGCGTCGGGGAAGCGCCCGCCGACCACGCGCATCTCGCCGCCGTGGACGTTCGTCATCGACTTGTTCGAGAAGGCGCACCGCGAGGGGACGAACGCGTACGACCGGAGATCCGCCCGGCCCGCGTACGCCGCCATCGACTGCCCGGCGTTCCCGGGGCTCGCGCAGACGAGCGGCTCGACGTCGACCCCCTCGGCGGCCGCCCGCTTCGCGACGGCGGTCACGGCGACGGAGAGGCCGCGGTCGAGGACCGTCCCCGTCGGGTTGCGGCCCTCGTCTTTGACGTACACCGCGTCGACGTCGAGCTCGTCCGCGAGCCGGTCGGTGGCGACGAGGGGCGTGCCGCCCTCGCCCGCGGTGAGCGCCTCGCTCGCCGGGAAAGGCAACAGCGCGTCGAAGCGCCAGTGGCCGCGGGCGGTGGCGGGCGCGGCCCGGGCGTCCCCGCTGCCGCCGCGGGCCGCCGGGTCGAAGAGGTCGCCGGGGTCGACCGCGTCGTAGTCGTAGACCGGGTCGAGGCCGCGCGCCCGTTCGTCGTCGTCGACGGTCGCCGCGTCGGCGGTCTCGTGGACGCGACCCGACGCCCGACTCTCCAGCCCGCGGAACGCCGGCGTGGTCTCGGTGGGCTCCATACCGGACCTTGCGGCGGCGGCGACAAATCGCTTCGCACTCCGACGCGCCGCGGGCCGAGAGCCGTCGCGGGTTCGGTATCGCCGTGACTCGTTTATCGGTCAGCGCGAGTCGACCCCGGGCGGCGAGCGCGTCCCGCCGCCGCTTATAAACTCGCGCCCCGAAACGACGCGTATGAACGGAGACGCCACGGTCGTCGGCGGCGGGCTCTCGGGGCTCGTCGCGGCGACGCGGCTCGCGGAGGCGGGCGCTGACGTGACGCTGTACGAGCGACGGCCCGAGGTCGGCGGACGCGTCCGGACGGAGACGGTCGACGGGTTCACGCTCGACCGCGGCTTCCAGGTCCTCTTCTCGAGCTACCCGGCCGTCGAGCGCGAACTCGGCGCCGAGGGGCTCGACGCCCTGGACCTCCGGACGTTCGCCCCGGGCGCGACCATCTGCCGGCCGGGCTCGCGGTCGGTGCTCGGCGACCCGCTCCGGGACCCGCTCTCCGCGCTCCCCTCGCTGCTGAACCGAGAGGTGTCCTTCTCCGACAAGCTCCGGACGCTCGCGCTCCGGTACGACCTCGGAAACCGGGACGAGGGGAAGTTCTTCGCCGGGCGCGACGCCCCGATCCGCGAGTACCTCCGCGACTGGGGGTTCGCCGACGACTACGTCGAACACTTCGTCGAGCCGTTCTACGGCGGGATCACGTTAGACCGGAGCCTCTCGACGTCGAAGCAGGTGTTCGAGTACACGTTCCGCGCGATGGGCCGCGGCTCCATCGGCGTCCCCGCCGCGGGGATGGCCGCGCTCCCCGCCGCGCTCGCCGACCGCGCCCGGGAGGCGGGCGTCGCGATAGAGACCGGCGAGGACGTGGAGTCGATCCGGATCGCGGGCGAGGGGCGGATCCCGTTCCGGAAGGGGCCCGCCGACGGCGCGACCGTCGAACTGGCGGACGGCTCGACCCGGGAGACGGACGCGGTCGTCGTCGCGGCCTCACCGCCCGAGGCGCGGCGGCTCACCGGCGTCGAGTCGGTGCCGACCGAGGGCGTGCCGAACGTCACCGGCTGGTACGCGCTCCCCGCGGGGGAGTCGTTCGAGACCGGCGGACGGATACTGCTCAACGCCGCGGCCGAGTCGCCGAACGCCGTGGTGCCGATGTCGGAGGTCGCGCCGGAGTACGCCCCGGACGACCGGGCGCTGCTCGCGGCGACGTTCCTCGGCGAGGAGTCGCTCGACCGCGACGAGGGCGACCTCCGCGAGGACGTGCGCGACGCGCTCGGGGCGTGGTACCCGGACCGCGACTTCGACGGATTAGAGACCGTCGACGTCCACCGGATCCGGTTCGCGCAGTTCGCGCAGCCGCCGGGCGTCCACGCCGGCCTCCCGGACCCGGACGACCCGGAGGGGCCGGTCGTCCTCGCCGGCGACTACACTGAGTGGTCGTCGATCCAGGGGGCCCTGGAGAGCGGGCGGAAGGCGGCGAGCGCGGCGGCCGGACACCTCTAGGCGAGCCGCGGCTGCGCTACTCTTCCCGCAGGAACGCCTCCTCGCCGTGTTCCTCAACGGCCGCGAGCAGATCGTCGCGCTGGCCCCGGACTTCGCGCGGGAGCTCGGCGAACGCGTGGTCGAACATCGCGGCGGGGTCGGCCGCGACCGACTCCGCGGCGTCGATGGCCTCGGCCACGACCTCGTCGGCCTCGTCGCGGACCGCCGCGACGCCCTCGTCGTCGATCCGCCCGGTCTCGCGGAGGAACGCCTCCATGCGGTCGAGGGGGTCGAGCGCGCGCCACGGGTCCACGTCGTCGGGCTCGCGGTACGCCGTCGGGTCGTCCGCCGTCGTGTGCGCGCCGAACCGGTACTCGACGAACTCGACGAGCACCGGACGCGGGTCGTCCGCGGAGGCGTCACCCCCGGGTTCGTCGCCGCCGGGCCGGGCGCGCTCGGCCGCCTCACGCGTGACGGCGTAGCTGGCGAGCGGGTCCATCCCGTCGACGCGGACGCCGTCGAAGCCGTAGGCGGTCGCCTTCTGCGCGAAGGTGTCGGTCGCGGTCTGGCGCGACTCGGGGATCGAGATGGCCCAGCCGTTGTTGTGACAACAGAAGAGCGTCGGCGTGTCGAACACGCCGGCGAAGTTCATCGCCTCGTGGAAGTCGCCCTCGCTGGTCGCGCCGTCGCCGAAGTGGCAGGCGACGACGCGGTCTTCGTCGCGGTGGTCGAACGCCCACGACGCGCCGACCGCGTGCGGGAGGTGGGCGGCGATCCCGATGTTCAGCGGAAAGACGTTCCCGTCCGCGATCGCCTCGGTCCCGGACTCGTGGCCCATCCAGTAGGGGAGGTACTCCGAGAGCAGGTCGCGGACGACGACCGCGCCGTGCTCGCGGTACTGGTAGGAGATGAGGTCGTCGGCAGCGAGCGCGTGCGTCGACCCGACCGCCGACCCCTCCTGTCCCGCGCAGGGCGCGTACGTCCCGATCCGCCCCTGTCGCTGGAGGCTGACCGCGCGCTCGTCGAACCGACGCGTGGTCACCAGATCGCGGTATATCGCGCGGAACCGCTCGTCCGACAGGTCGGGGACCGTCGCGTCCGGTAGGGGCGACCCGTCCGGCCCGAGCACCCGGGCGACGGCTTCGTCGGCGAGGGGATCGACCCCGCCGTCGCCGGCGCGGTCGCCGCCGTTCTCGTCCATGCGCGACGAGTGTGCGCCCCAGTCACAAGGAGTTAGCGGTCGCGGCGGCCGCCGACGCCCGCCGGCTCCGTCGTCGGACGTACGTGATCGGGAGCCCGACGAGGACGCCGGCGACGGCGACCGCGCCGAGTACGAACCCGACCAGCAGCCGCACGGGCCCGGCGGCGAGCATCTCGAGTCCCCAGACGACCACGAACCACGCCGTCCAGAGCGCGCCGGTGAGGAGCGCGGTGAGCAGCCCGAACGCGGCCCCGCGGAGATACGTGGGCGCGTCCGGCCGCTCGACGAGGGCCCACCAGACGAGCGCCCCGACGACGAGCGCCGGGGTCGCGAGGAGCGGCATCCCGACCGCGGCCGGGAGGCCGACCACGTCGGCGAACAGGCCGAGCACGTCGGAGAGCAGCAACGCGGTGAGGGCGGCGCAGCCGAGCGCGTACACGCCGGCGTACAGCGACCACCGTCGAGCGGTGGTGAAGCGGGAATCGGCGAGGAGGGAGACGTTCATTCCCTAATGCCACGAGCGGCGGAGTAAATGTCTTCTCGTTGTCCGGTCACCGGTCACCCGACCGTGATCGGTACCTCGAACGGGTACGTCCCGCTTTCGCTCGGGGTCTGCCCGGAAACGTTCCACGAGACGGAGAACAGGCCGCGGGTCGCGACGCGGTTCGACTGTCCGAGCGGGTTTCAGGGCGTGATCACGGCGCGGCCGTCGATCTCGCGGTGTTCGAGCTTCTCGGCGACCGCGTTGATCTCGCCGAGGTCGTACCGGCTGGTGTGGAGGTCGACGTCCCCCTGTTCGACGAGCGCGACGAGCTCCTGAAGCTCCGCGTACCGGCCGACGATGTTGCCGACGAAGGAGAACTCGCCGTTCACCAGCGCCTGCGACGGTTCGTGGACGTGGCCCCCGTAGCCGATGATGTGGTGGTCGCCGCCGCCCGCGGTGATCTCCGGGGCGTAGGCGGTCGTCACGTCCTCGCCGACGAAGTCGAGCACCTGCGCCGCGCCCGTCCCGTCGGTGATCCCCTCGATCTCGGCCGCGACGTCGTCGTCGGTCGGGTTCACGAGGTGGTCCGCGCCGTAGCTGTCCGCCAGGTTCAGCGCCGACTCCTTCAGGTCGACGGCGGTGATCTGGGCCGCGCTCATCGCGTTCAGGCACTGGAGCCCGATGTGACCGAGCCCGCCGACGCCGATGACGACGGCGTGGTCGCCGGGATTCAGCTCCGCGACCGCCTTCTTGGCCGCGTGGTAGGCGGTGATGCCGGCGTCCGCGTGCGGCGCGATGTCGATCGGTTCGACCCCGCTCGGGAGCGGGATGACGGCTCGTTCGCTGGTGTGGAGGTACTCGGCGAAGCCGCCGTCGTGAGTCAGCCCGTTGAACGCGCTGTTCTCGCAGTGCATCGTCTCGCCGAGCCGGCAGGGGCGACAGGTGCCGCAGGTCTGGACCGGGTGGCAGATCACCGGGTCGCCGGCGGAGACGATCTCGACGTCCTCGCCCGTCTCGACGACCGTCCCCGCGTTCTCGTGGCCCAGCGTCAGCGGCAGCTCCTGCGGGACGTACTCGGCCCACATCCCCTCGATGATGTGGTTGTCCGTCTGGCACCAGCCCGCGCCCTCGACCTCGACGACGACGTCGTCCGCGCCCGTTACCGCCGGTCGGTCGACCTCGTCGATGGTGAGTCCCTCGCTCATGTCGTCGGTGTACTCGTGGAGTCTGGCTGCTTCCATGTGTGAACGATTCGCACCGCATGAATCATAAACGTTCGTTATAGTCGGCCGTCTGACGAGACGGACAGTACGCGCGGGAGGACGGAAGCGCTCACAACAGCCGGCGGAACTCGCCGAGCGGCGGGAATCGGAGCGCCTCTCCCGCACCGCTCGCGTCGGGACCCCCGTCCGAGCCCTCCGCGGGAGGGTCGACCACGACCGGCGCGAGCCGGTCCGCGTCGGTGACGAGCGGGGAGTCGAACGCGTCGGTCCGCATCTCGTTGACCGCCACGCCCGGCGCGAGCCGGGTGAACGCGGGCAGCACGAGGAGGTCGGCCCCGCGGTACGTCCCGGGGCCCCGGAGGAAGCAGGGCCGGCGGTCGCCCTCGATCTCGATCGTCGGGTGAACGTGGCCGATCACGTATCGGTCAGCGGTCGCGGACGGCGCCTCGTGGCCGTGGCAGACGACGGTGCGCGTCGCGTCGGTGGCGTCGACGGCGTCGGCCTCCCGGTCGCCGCCCTCGCCGAGAACGATCTCCTCGCGGACGGGCCCGTCCCACCGGTTCGGGAGGGCGGTGTCGTGGTTGCCGGCGACGAGTTCGAAGGCGGCCCCGCGGTCCTCGCAGGCGTCGCGGAGCGCGTCCAAGGTCTCGCGGCTCCGGCCGCTGACTCGGTCGAAGGTGTGGACGACGTCGCCGGCGGCGACCACCGTCGCGGGATCGAACCGGTCGAGGAGGGCGGCGAGCCGGTCGACGAGGTCCGCGCGCTCGCCGAGCGGGAGCGAGACCGCGGAGGCCTCGCCGCGGCCGACGTGGAGGTCGGCGACGACGAGCGCGTCGGCTCCCGGGAGGTAGACGGCGCGGTCCGCGAAGGTCGGGCCGGACTCGGGGCCGGGGGCGCTCACCGGCCGTACCCGGGCGAGCGCTCTCGGCGGCGGCCCGCGTCGCCCCCGTCCGGGCTCGGCCCGCCGTCCGCGTGGTTGCGGGCGGTCGCGTACGCCTCGCGGACGCGCCGGAACGACTCCTCGTCGCCGCCCTGGTCCGGGTGCGTCTCCTTGACGCGCTCGCGGTACGCCCCCTTCACCGCGTCGACGTCGGCGTCGCGGTCGAGGCCGAGCTCGTCGAACGCGTCGCCGACGGGGTCCGCCCGTCCGGCGGGGCCGCGACCGGTCGCCGCACGCGCGCCGAAGCGACCGGCGCCGGAGCCGGCGGACCGACCGCCTCCCGCGCCGGGCGACTCGTCGGTCGCCCAGTCGGGCTCGTCGACGTCGAACGGGAGTCGGCGACCGAGCCCGCGGCCGGGCATCTCGTGCTCACAGAGGACGGTGTAGACGCCCTCGCCCTCCAGCCGGAAGTAGTCGTGCGCGTCGAAGGTGATCGCGACCCCGCGGTCGGGGAGGTAGAAGGGGACCGACACGCCGTCGAACGCGTGGTCCTCGTCGAACCGCTCGCCGGCCGCGTCCAGATAGGTCCGGATCTCGCGGCGGCGCCGGTCGTCGCCGGCGGCGCCGCGGCCGCCGGCCGACGCGGCGGGGGTCGGGACGAGCCGGTCCCCGAGGTAGAACGCGAGGGCGACCACGGCGGTGGCGACCCCGCCGAGGCCGACCCCCCAGAGGACCCACCGCGGCACCAGGCTCGTTAGCTCGGCGAACACACCCGCCGTAGCGGCTCCGCGGTAATCAACCTCCCGCCGGCGCTCGGCGGGGCGCGGCGGACGGTCGGAAGGAGAAATCGGGTCGGTCGGTCGGCCGGCTCAGAGCATTCCCTTCGCCTCGAGCCCGTCGATGATGTCGTCGACGAGCGCCTCGGGGGTGTCGTAGGGGAACTCCTGTTCGCTGCCCAGCTTCGCCGCCATCTCCATGGCGGTGAAGCTCACGTCGCCGGCCTCGAACTTCGTTCCCGGCCCGTCCGGCAGCGCGGGGACGAGGTCCATCTGGTTCTCGACGGGGAAATCTGCGCCGCCGAACGCGTCTAGAAACTGTTCGCGGAGTTCCGCTTTCACGTCGCTCATACACACGACATCCCGAGAGCGCCCGCAAAAGGGTTGCGGAACAACGGTAAACTTATTTAGGGTTGATCGCGGCGCCGAAGGCCGGCGGTCGTGCCGGATCCTGCGGACCTTTGTCGCTGGCGGATCAGGTGGACCCATGGCACGCGAGTTCGCCTTCGACTTCGACCTGCTCCGAGAGCTGACCGAGGCCCGCGGCGTCCCGGGCTACGAGGACGACGTGCGCGAGATCGTCCGGCGCGAGTTCGAGGAGCGCGTCGATCGCGTCCGGACCGACGCGATGGGGAACGTCGTGGGGACGATCGAGGGCGAGTCGGACTACTCGGTCGCCGTCGCGGCCCACATGGACGAGATCGGGTTCATGGTCCGCCACGTCACCGACGAGGGGTTCGTCCAGGTCGACCCGCTCGGCGGCTTCGACGCCCGGGTGCTGCGCGCGCAGCGCGTCACCGTCCACGGCGACGAGGACCTGACCGGCGTCATCGGCTCCGTTCCGCCCCACACGCTCACCGAGGAGCAGCGCGAGAAGGACGACGAGGTGAAAGACGTGTTCATCGACCTCGGGCGCGACGCGGAGGCGGTCGAGGAGGCGGTGAGCGTCGGCGACCTCGTCACCCTCGACCAGACCACGACGCGGATGGGCGACCGGGTCACCGGGAAGGCGCTCGACGACCGGATCTGCGTGTTCGCGATGCTGGAGGCCGCCCGCCGGATCGACGACCCGGACGTGACGATCCACTTCGCGGCGACCGTCCAGGAGGAGGTGGGACTGCGGGGCGCGAAGGCGCTCGGCGTCGACGTCGACCCCGACCTCGCCGTCGCCTTAGACGTCACCGTCGCCAACGACGTGCCGCAGGTCGGCGACCCGGCCGACGCCGTCACCGACCTCGGCGACGGCACGGCGGTGAAGCTGAAGGACTCGTCGGTGATCACCAGCCCGAAGGTCCACAGCCGGCTCACCGAGGTCGCCGAGGCGGAGGGGATCGATCACCAACACGAGGTGCTGCCCGCGGGCGGCACCGACACCGCCGGGTTCCAGAACACGGCGGGCGCGAAGCCCGTCGGCGCGATCTCGATCCCGACGCGGTACCTCCACACCGTCACCGAGACCGCCGACGGCGGCGACGTCGAGGCGACGATCGACCTGCTCGCCGCCTTCCTGGCGTCCGAGACCGGCGAGCACGACTACACGCTGTAGTCGCTCCCGAGCCGCGGAACCGACTCAGTCGTCCCCGGGCGCGGCCGGCCCCGGGTCCCGGGCCGCGCGGTGTGCCCCCCGCGCCTGCCACGCGAACCCGGTGGTCGCGAACGCGATGAACCCGGCCGCCAGGAGGAACCCGGTCTCGGTGGTCGTCCAGTCCATCGTCGTCCCGACGAGCACCGGCCCGACGACCTGCCCGACCTTCCACGACACCGAGCGCAGGCTCATCGCGCTCGCGACGGAGTCGTACGCCTCGCCCTCGTCGACGAACAGCGACATGCTCGCCGGCAGCCGGATCGAGTCGGCGACCCCGAGCAGCGAGTAGGCGGCGAACAGCGCGAAGAAGGCCCCGCCGAGCGTCTGGGAGTCGCCGAGGTACGAGACGGTGACCGGCGCGACGGTCCCGTCGAAGTACGCCGCGAGGGGGATGATCGCCGTCCCGACCCCGTACAGGAGCGCGCCGACCGCGACGAACAGGTAGGTGCGCTCGTATCGGTCGGTGAGGTCGCCGACGAACCCCTGCGTGAGCGCCTTCGTCGCCTTCCCGCCGGCCATGATCCAGCCGATGGCGAACGCGGAGATGCCGAACGTCGTCCGCGCGTAGATCGGGAGGAAGATGATCACCGCCATCTTGCCGACGCTGAACGTGAACCGGAAGAAGACGAGCGCGCGCAACATCGGGAGCCCGAGCAGCGACCGGAACGTCTCGATCCCGCCCGCGTCCTCGGGGTCCTTCCGCCCGCCGGGGTTGTCGCGGAGGAACGCGAACACCAGCGCGAACGCGGCGAGCGTGACGGCGGTCAACACGACGTACGTCTCGCCGAACCCGTAGGCGTACAGGAGGTAGCCGCCGACGAGGTCGCCCGCGAGCGACGAGAAGGAGGCGAACTGGTTGTACGAGCCGAGCCAGCGCCCCTGCTCGTCGTCGGGGCTGATCTCGCCGATCACCGTCGCGCCCGTGATCCAGAGGACGCTCGCGCCGAGGCCCTGGATCATCCGCACGAGGATGATGTGGACGGAGCTGTCGACCAAGGCGAAGCCGACGAAGACGGCGACGTTGATCAGGAAGCCGCCGAGCAGCCACCGCTTCGCGTTGCCGGTGTCCACCCGCCGGCCCAGCGGGAGGACGATGACGAGCTGGACGACGGCGAACGCGGTCCCGAACAGCCCCTCGATGAACCCCGTGGTTCCGAACAGGTCGGCGTACAGCGCCAGCGCGATGAGGATCGTCGAGTACGCCTGGCTACGGGCGAACGCGGTCCCGGCGAGCGCCGCGAACTCCCGGTCCCCGAGCAGCCGTACCGAGTTGCCGAACTGGGCCACGGTGGTCCCCGTCCGCGCCTAACGAGACCCGGAGAAAAAAGCGCCGCAGATCCGGCGGTCCGCGTGGGGTTGTCGCCCCGGCCGGGCTCGACGGCTAGTAACTGAAATGAATCAACAAAGCACTATGTGTGGTCGGATCTAATTACGATACGTATGCGTCGTCGACAGCTCCTCCGCGCGCTCGGCGCCGGTGGCGCCCTCTCGCTGGCCGGCTGTGCGGGCGGGAACGAGGGCCGCGAGCGTGCGCCCGACCTCGGCGCGTTGACCCTCGCGACCGCCACGACGGCGTACGACAGCGGTCTCTTGGACGTGTTACACCGCGAGTACGCCGACCGCTTCGGCTCGCGGGTGGAGGCGCTCGTGCGCGGGACCGGGGCGTCGCTCCGCACCGCCCGGGACGGCGACTGCGACGTGGTCCTGGTCCACGCGCGGCCCCTCGAAGACGAGTTCCTCAGGGAGGGGTACGGCGTGAACCGGCGGCGGGTGATGGTCAACGACTTCCTCGTCGTTGGCCCGCCGGACGACCCCGCGGGCGTGGCCGGGAGCGACCCGGTCTCGGCGTTCCGGGCGATCGCCGACGCCGGGGCGACGTTCGTCTCCCGGGGCGACCGGTCGGGGACGCACGTCCGCGAGCGCCGGATCTGGGACGCGGCGGGCGTCGCCCCCGGCGGCGAGTGGTACATCGAGACGGGACAGGGGATGGGCGACACGCTGATCGCCGCCGAGCGCTCCGACGCCTACACGCTCACCGACCGGGGGACGTTCCTCGCCGTGGGCGCCGGCGGCGACCACGGCCGCCACGTCGACTACGGGATCGACGACCCGCCGCCGCTCCTGCGGAACGAGTACGCCGTGATCCCGGTCAATCCCGCTCGACACGACGTGGCGTACCCGCTCGCGATGTCGTACGTCGGGTTCCTCACCGGCCCCGGTCAGTCGGCGATCGAGTCGTTCCGCGTGGCGGGCGAGCGGGCGTTCCGCCCCGCCGGCCGCTCGGCCGACCCCGAGTTCGAGCAGTACGTCCCGCGCGACTGGGAGGGGTAGCGCCGGCGCTCGGGCGGGACGGCCGCGGTCCGCGTCGGGCCTAGTCGTGCCGGAAGCAGCGCGAGCCGGTGAACGCCATCGCCATGTCGCGCTCGTCGGCCGCGGCGATCACGTCCTCGTCGTTGACGGAGCCGCCGGGCTGGATGACGGCCTCGATGCCCGCGTCGGCCGCCTCCTCGACCGCGTCCGGGAACGGGAAGAACGCGTCCGACGCCATCACGGCCCCCTCGGCGGACTTCCCCTCCGCGTCCTTCTCGGCCTTCATCGCCGCGAGGGTAACCGCGTCGACCCGGGAGACCTGCCCCATGCCGACGCCGACCGTCTCCGTGCCGGTCGCGAAGAGGATGCCGTTCGACTTCACGTGTTTCAGCGTCTTCCACGCGAACAGCATCGTCTCGACCTGCTCGTCGGTCGGCTCGCGCTCGGTGACGACCTCTAGGTCGGCGGCGGTCGGCGACTGCCGGTCGCGCTCCTGAACGAGGCGGCCGCCGACGATGGGCTTCTCCGTGAACCGCTCGGAGAAGCGGTCCTCGCCCGCGCCGAGCGGCCCCACGTCGAGAACGCGGAGGTTCTTCTTCTCGCGGAGGACGTCGAGCGCGCTGTCGGTGTAGCCGGGGGCGACGACGACCTCCTTGAACGAGTCGGCAACCGCGGTCGCGGTGTCGGCGTCGCACTCGCGGTTCAGCGCGACGATGCCGCCGAACGCGGACTTCGCGTCCGTCCGCAGCGCGCGGTCGTAGGCGTCCGCGAGGTCAGAGCCGACCGCGCAGCCCGCGGGATTGGTGTGCTTGATCACCGCGGCGGCGGGCTCGTCGAACTCCTTGACGAGGGTCAGCGCGGCGTCGGCGTCGTTGTAGTTGTTGTACCCCATCCCCTTCGCGCCGGGGTTCAGTTGGGCGGCGTCGACGACGCTCGCCTCCTCGCAGCCGTCGTCGACGTACAGCGCGGCGTCCTGGTGCGGGTTCTCGCCGTACCGCAGCGTGGCGGTGCGCTCCTCGGAGACGAAGCGCCGCTCCGGGAAGTCACCGCCCACGTCGCCCTCGACCGCGACGTCGACGGGGGCGCCGTCGGCGTCCCGCTCGACGGTCACGCGGTCCTCGGCGAACCAGCGGACCGCCCGCGGGTACGCCGTGAACTCGGCCTCGCGCAGGACGCGCGCCTTCAGCGAGTCGGCGTCGTCGCCCTCGTACACCGGGATCGGTTCCTGAGTGACGACGGGGCCGGCGTCCACCTCCTCGGTGACGACGTGGACCGTACAGCCGGTCGTCCGGACGCCCGCGTCAAGCACCTGCTCGTGGGCGTCGGTGCCGGGGAACGACGGGAGCAGCGAGGGGTGGACGTTCAGCGTCGTCGGCACGGCGTCGAGGAACGCGTCCGTCAGGACGCGCATGTAGCCGTCCAGACAGACGAGGTCGACGTCGTAGTCCGCGAGGCGCTCGACGATCCGGCGCTCGTGCGACTCGCGCGACTCCCCCTCGTCGCGCGCGACGACCTCGGTCGGGATCCGGCGCTCGGTCGCGGCCTCCAACGCCGGCGCCTGCTCGCGGTTCGTCAGGACGACCGACAGCTCCGCGCCGCCGGGCGCGGCGTCGGCGATGTGCCTGAGGTTCCGTCCCCTGTTGCTCGCGAGTCCCGCGATCTTCATACGCGAACGTCCGACCGATCGGGTATATCGATTGCGGTCCGCGTCGCCCGAGTGTACACGATCGAGGATCGGAACGCGGTCTCGACACGGTCCGACGGTGAGACAGATCCACGTCCGTGCCTCGCCCCATCGACACGCTTTTGCTGGCTCCGGCGGCAGTCGCGGACATGACCGACGACTCCGGACCGACGGCCGACGACGCCATCTCGGGGCTGTCCCGGAACGATCCGCTCGCGGCCGTCTCGCCGCTCGACGGGCGCTACGCCGGCCGAACGGCGGCACTGTCGCCGTACGCGAGCGAGGCCGCGCTGATGCGCGCCCGGACCCGCGTCGAGGTGGAGTACCTGCTCGCGCTGGGGGCCCTCGACGCGACGCCGATCGGCTTCGACGAGGCGACCGCGACGGCGCTCCGCGAGGTGTACGCCGACTTCTCGGTCGAGGACGCGCGGCTGATCAAGGCCCTCGAGACCGAGGGGGCCGCGGGGTACGACGCGACAAACCACGACGTGAAGGCGGTCGAGTACTTCCTCCGCGTCCGGCTGGCGGACATCGCGGAAGGTCCCGACGCGCCGCTCGACGACGCGGAGTCGCTGTACCCGTGGATCCACTTCGGGCTCACCAGCGAGGACGTGAACAACCTCGCGCAGCGCCTCCTGCTCAAGCCCGCGGTGAGCGAGGTGGTCGTCCCCGCGGTCCGCGAGGTCCGCGACGCGCTCGTCGAGTTGGCGCAGGAGCACCGCGACACGCCGATGCTGGCGCGCACCCACGGCCAGCCGGCGACGCCGACGACCTTCGGCAAGGAGATGGCGGTGTACGCCGCGCGGCTCGGCCGGGCGCTCGGGCGGGTCGTCGTCGCGAACGAGGACCTCTCCGGCAAGCTCGCGGGGGCGTCCGGCACCTTCGCGGCCCACCGCGCCGCCTACCCCGACGTCGACTGGCGGGCGTTCTCGGCGTCGTTCGTGCGCGACCTCGACCTCGAACACACCGCGCTCGCGACGCAGGTGAACCCCTGCGACGACCTCGCGGCGCTGTTCGACGCGCTCCGGGGCGTCAACAACGTCCTCCTCGATCTGGACCTCGACGCGTGGCTCTACGTCGCCGACCGATACCTCGGGCAGGAGGCCGTCGAGGGCGAGACGGGGTCGTCGACGATGCCCCACAAGGTGAACCCGATCGACTTCGAGAACAGCGAGGGGAACCTCTCGAAGGCGA
>ERZ1034543.2-NODE-2-length-80396-cov-9.011389_pt1 | contig 80396 bp, 74 predicted proteins | sample MGYA00520654_ERZ1034543 | MGnify/ENA primary metagenome ERZ1034543 (study PRJEB33760, sample SAMEA4777712) | hypersaline lake metagenome | biome: hypersaline environment; feature: brines | place: Spain | collected 2012-08 | depth 0 m ... | reverse complement strand
AAGGCGTCGCCGAACCGGTCCCGGTATCCCCAGAGGGCCTCGCGAGTCGCCATGTAGCTCGGGTAGTCGGCTCGCGGGTAAAAGTCGCGCGGGAGACCGGGCCGCGGTCCGGATCGGTCCGCCCGGACGGTCGGTCAATCGGCGACGCGGAACGTCCGCGTCGTGTCCCTGTCGCCGCGGACGACGTCGACCTCGGTGAGCCCTAGGGAACCGAATATCTCGCCCCAGTCGCGGTAGTAGAGCGGCGTGTCGTCGTCGACGAAGTTCACGTCCGGGTCCGCCGACGCCGACTCCGCCGCCGGCGGCCCCTCGATTTCCGCCGTGACGAGGACCGCGTCGGTGATCCGCGCGATCTCTCCGAAGACCGACTCGGCCTCGGGGGGGACGTGCTGGAGCGTCTCGACCGAGTAGACCGCGTCGAACGCGCCGTCGTCGAACTCCTCAAGGACGTCGGCTAGCGCACCGCAGTGGAACGTCCCGGCGGCCGCGAGGTCGGGATAGGTCTCCCGCATCGTCTCGAAGGCCCCGGGGTCGATGTCGACCCCGGACAGGTCCTCGAAGCCGTGCGCCGCGAGGTGTCGGAGGTGACGGCCCGACCCGCAGCCGAGTTCGAGGACGGCGGCGTCGCGGTCGAGACGCGCCGCGAGGGCCTCTCGGACGGCCGCGCTCGTCTCGTTCGGCCCGCGGTACGCGTAGTACGCCGGCGAGTACTCTCCCGCCCGCTCTCGCCACGCGTCTCGGACGGTGTCGGGGTCCACGGGTAACGACTCGGACAGCGAGTGATAACGGCGTCGAACGCCGCGCGGCGACGAACGGTCCCGAACCCTCGCCGGTCGCGGACCGGGCACAGTTAACTGCCGGTGACCCGCATGGTTGTCTATGACAGACACGGAATACGACTTCGTCGTCGTCGGGGCCGGCTCGGCGGGCTGCGTCCTCGCGAGCCGACTCACCGCGGACCCGGACACGAGCGTGCTCCTGCTCGAGGCGGGCACGCCCGACGACGACCGGAACATGCGGATCCCGGCGGGCTTCCCGGAGCTCTTCGAGACCGACGCGGACTGGGAGTACCACACCGAGCCGCAGGACGGCTGCGCCGGCCGACGGCTCTACTGGCCGCGCGGCAAGACGCTCGGCGGCTGCTCCTCCACGAACGCGATGATCTACATCCGCGGCCACCCGTCCGACTACGACGACTGGGCCGCCCTCGGCAACGAGGGCTGGGGGTACGACACCATGCTGGAGTACTTCAAGCGGGCGGAGACGTTCACGCCGTCGGGATCGCCCTACCACGGGTCCGCGGGGCCGCTCAACGTGACGGACCAGTCCTCGCCGCGACCGGTCTCCCGGGCGTTCGTCGACGCCGCCGCGCAGGCGGGCTACGACCGCACGGACGACTTCAACGGGGCGGCACAGGAGGGCGTGGGGATGTACCACGTCACGCAGAAGAACGGGGAACGCCACAGCGCCGCCGACGCGTACCTCAAGCCCGCCCTCGACCGACCGAACCTCACCGCCGAGACCGGGGCGCAGGCGACCGAGGTGACCATCGAGGGCGGTCGCGCGACCGGCGTTCGGTACAGCCAAGACGGGCGGAGCCGGTCCGTCGAGGCCGCCGAGGAGGTCCTCCTCAGCGCCGGCGCGGTCAACTCCCCGCAGCTGCTCATGCTCTCGGGCGTGGGCGACCCCGACCACCTCGCGGACCACGGCATCGACGTCGAGGCGGCGTCGCCCGGCGTCGGCCGGAACCTCCGGGACCACCTGTTCGCGTTCGCCGTCTACGAGACCGACGACGACGTCAGCACGCTGGACGACGCCGGGGGACTGAAGGACGTGTTCAACTGGTTCCTCCGCAAGCGAGGGAAGCTGACCTCCAACGTCGCCGAGGCCGGCGGCTTCGTCGCCGCCGACAACGATGAGTCGCGACCGGAGCTCCAGTTCCACTTCGCCCCGTCGTACTTCATGGAACACGGCTTCGAGAACCCCGAGACCGGGCGTGGCCTCTCGATCGGCTCGACGCAGCTCCGGCCGGAGAGCCGGGGACGTATCACGCTCCGGTCGGGCGACCCGTTCGACGACCCGGCCATCGACCCGAACTACCTCGACGCGGACGCGGACGTCGACGCCCTCGTGGACGGGGTCAAGCGCGCCCGCGAGATCGCGCGGCAGGACGCGCTCTCGGAGTACGTCGGGCGCGAGGTGTGGCCCGGGGAGGACGCGCAGACCGACGAGGAGATCGCCCAACACGTCCGTGACACGTGCCACACGGTGTACCACCCCGTCGGCACGTGTAAGATGGGCGACGACGAGGCGGCGGTCGTGGACGACGAGCTCCGCGTCCGCGGCGTCGAGGGGCTCCGCGTGGTCGACGCGAGCGTGATGCCCACCCTCGTCGGCGGCAACACGAACGCCCCCACGATCGCCGTTGCCGAGCGGGCGGCGGACCTGATCCGCGACCGCCCGGCGCCGACCGCGGAGGAGGCGGCTGCGGCCGCCGACGACTAACCGGTTCGAGCGTGGAGAAGGCGACCGCTCCGCCGCGGACCGCGCCCGGTCCGACCCCTGCGTCAGACGCTCGCACGACGGCGACGCAACGACTTTACGCCCACCGGGAGTCACGTGAGTCAATGGCCTCGCTCACCGACCACCTGTCCGATCTCGTCGCTGACGTCGACGCCGCGCTGCTGTTCTCTCCGACGAGTTCCTTCTACGAGCGGTTCGCGAACGACGGGAGCGAGGTCGTCGTCGTCGCCCCCGACAACGACGTCGACGCCGAGACGTTCGTCGAGCTCCCGCTCCCCTTCGACAACGTGAAAGACCGGATCCGGTTCGGAATCGAGGGCGCGATGGACGCGGACCTCGTCTCCGAGGGCGACGAGGTGGCCTGCGTCACCTCCGTCTTCGAGGGCGGCTCGGACGCGATCGTCCGGGTCACCGTCGACGAGAGCGTCCACACCGGCATCTTCGACCTGTTCGCCAACTCCCGCGCCGAGCCGAGCGTCATCCGCGACGTGTTCGAGGTCGCGATCGAACTCGGGCAGAAGGGACAGAAGGGGAAACCGGTGGGCGCGCTGTTCGTCGTCGGCGACGCGGGGAAGGTGATGAACAAGTCGCGGCCGCTGTCGTACAACCCCTTCGAGAAGTCGCACGTCCACGTCGGCGACCCCATCGTGAACGTCATGCTGAAGGAGTTCTCGCGGCTCGACGGCGCGTTCGTCGTCTCCGACTCCGGGAAGATCGTCTCCGCGTACCGCTACCTCGAACCGGCCGCGGAGGGTGTCGACATCCCGAAGGGGCTCGGCGCGCGCCACATGTCCGGGGCCGCGATCACCCGCGACACCAACTCGACCGCCATCGTCCTCTCGGAGTCGGACGGGCTCGTTCGGGCGTTCAAGGCGGGCGAACTCGTCTTGGAGATCGATCCGGAGGAGTACTGACAGATGTCCGCGGTCCAGACCGCCCTCTCCGAGTTCGCGAGCACCGTTCCGGACCGGATCTGGCTGGCGCTGTTCGTCCTCCTCGTCGGCCTCGTGTTGGCGTACCTCGTCGGCGTGGTCAACCGCCGGCTCCTCCGGCGCGCCGGCGTCCCCGAGGTGATCGAGGGGACGGCCTTCGAGCGGACGGCCCGCGAGTTCGACACCTCGACGGTTCGGATCTTGGCGCAGCTGTCGAGCTACTTCATCGTCGCCGTCGCGGTCATCGTCGCCCTGACGGTCGCGGACGTGAACTACCTCGAGCAGTTCTGGTCCGGGGTCGCCGCCTTCCTCCCGCGGCTGTTCGTCGCCGCCGTCGTCCTCATCGTCGGCGTCGTCGTCGGCGACAAGGCGGAGCTCCTCGTCGCCGAGCGCCTCCGGGGGATCAAGCTCCCCGAGCTGGGCGTGCTCCCGACGCTCGTGAACTACAGCGTCGTCTACGTCGCCGCGCTCATCGCGCTCGGCCAGGTCGGCGTCCAGACGCTCGCGCTCATCGTGCTGCTCGCGGCGTACGCGTTCGCGGTCGTGCTGTTCGCCGCGCTCGCGACGAAGGACTTGGTCGCGTCGGCCGCCGCCGGCGTCTTCCTCCTCCTCCGGCAGCCGTACGGCATCGGCGACGAGGTCCGCGTCGCGGGCGAGCGCGGGGTCGTCCAGGAGGTCGACCTCTTCGTCACCCACATCGAGACCGACGGCGAGGAGCACGTCCTCCCGAACCACGCGGTGTTCCGCGAGGGCATCGTGCTGATCCGGGAGTAGGCACCGACCCGACCGCGTCGCGGCCGCCGTCGGGACCGTGAGCGATTCCCACGCCGTGAAAGTCGTTGTCACCCTATAACACGACGCGGCGCCAACGTCGAGACATGACCCCCGATACCGCGAGCGTCGCTTGCGACGGCTGGGACGGGAGCGAGTGCGAGGGGACGCCGCACTGCCCGCCGCGGTGTCCGCGCTTCGTCGACAAGGAGGGCGCGCGCTGGACGATCCGGCCCGCGACCGACGCCGATGAGCCGTTCCTCGCCGAGATGTACGAGGACTTCGGCCGTCCGCATCGCGCGCAGGGGCTCCCGCCGGTGAGTCGGCGACGGCGCGTCGACTGGATCCAGTCGATGCTGTCGGAAGGGAACAACGTCGTCGCCGAGCGGAACGGCGAGCTGTTCGGCCACGCGATGTACACGCCGACCGACGCCGACACCCCCGAACTCGCCGTCTTCGTCCACCCCGACGCGCAGGACCGCGGCGTCGGCACGGAGCTGTGCCGGCACGTGATCGCGAACGCCGCGGCCGCCGGCCGCGACGGGATCGAACTCCACGTCGAGACCGGGAACCGCCCCGCCCGGAGCGTCTACCGCACGGTCGGCTTCGAGGTCGTCGAGCGGCGCGGCGACCTCCGCATGCGGCTCGACCTCGACCGGCCCATCGCGACCGAGGTCCGCTGGCCGCCGCTCGCCCGGAACGGCCCGACGGAGTCGCTCCGCGACGCGCCGTCCGTCGACGCCGAGCCGACGCGGTCGCCGGCGGACGACTGACCGGCGGTCGCGCGCCGCGCCGCGCCGCCGCCACCGCAACCGTTAGGCCCCGCCGACCCCAGGGTACCGTAACCGTGGACGACGCCATCGAGTGGCTGCGGGACCGGCCCTTCTACGAGGGACAGATCGCCGACCACCGGCGGCTCCCGGCCCGCGAGCCCGAGTTCGCCGACGTGGACCTCGAACCGCGGCTCGCCGACGCGCTCGGCGACCGCGGCATCGACCGACTCTACCGCCACCAGGCCGAGGCGATCGGCGCGGTCCGCGACGGCGACGACGTCGTGCTCGCGACCGAGACGGCCAGCGGCAAGTCGCTCGCGTACACCGTCCCCGCGTTCGAGGCGGCGATGGACCGCGGCGGGCGCACGCTCTATCTCGGCCCGCAGAACGCGCTGATCGCCGACCAGGAGGAGTCGCTGTCGGATCTCGCCGCCGACCTCGGCTTCGGGAGCCGCGTGTCGGTCGACTCCTACACCGGCCGGCTCTCGCGCTCGGAGAAGCGCGACGTGCGCGACCGCCGGCCGACCGTCCTCCTCTCGAACCCGGACATGCTCCACTACGCGCTGCTCCCGTACGCGGACCGACTCTGGGACTGGTTCTTCTCGTCGCTGGAGTACGTCGTGATCGACGAGGTCCACAGCTACCGGGGCGTGTTCGGCTCGCAGGTCGCCCTGACCCTCCGCCGGCTCGCTCGGACCTGCGAGCGGTTCGGCTCCGCCCCGCAGTTCGTCTGCTGTTCGGCGACGATCAACAACCCCGTCGACCACGTCGCGACCGTCACCGGCCGCGACCCCGAGGGGATCGCCCTGGTCGACGAGGACACCTCGGGGCGCGGCCCGCGCGACTGGGTGCTGTGGAACCCGCCCGAGTACGACGACGACTGGCAGGAGCGCGGCAGCGGCCGCCGGAAGTCGAGCCACACGGAGAGCAAGCGGCTCTTCGTCGACCTCGTCACGGCGGGCCAGCAGACGCTCGCGTTCACCCGCGCCCGCCAGACCGCCGAGCAGTACGCGACCGACAGCGCGAGCGACCTCCGCGACCGTGGGCAGCGCGACCTCGCCGGGAAGGTCGGCGCGTACCAGGCGGCGCTCACTGACGATCGCCGCCGCGAGATCGAGTCGGCGCTCCACGCCGGCGACCTCCGCGGCGTCTGGTCGACGAGCGCCCTCGAACTCGGCGTCGACGTGGGGGGACTTGACGCCGTGGTGCTCGACGGCTACCCCGGCACGCGGATGTCCGCCCACCAGCGCGCGGGGCGGGCCGGCCGCGGCGACGACCCCGCCACGGTCGTCATGGTCGGCGGCGAGGACCAGCTCGACCAGTACCTCATGCGCAATCCGAGCGACTTCTTCGACGCGCCCCCCGAAGACGCCATCTGCGACCCGGAGAACGGCCAGCTCATGCCCGGCCACGTCGCCTGCGCGGCCGACGAAAGCTGGCTCTCGCCCGAGGACGAGCGCTTCTTCGGCGACTCGTTCCCGAGCGTCGTCGCCGACCTGACCGAGGCGGGCGTCCTCGAGCGGCGCGAGGCCGCGGAGGGGACGCGCTGGGTCCACGCCGGCGGCGGGAGCCCGCAGCAGTCGGTGAACCTCCGCACCGCAGAGGAGCGCGAGATCTCGCTGATCGAGCGGTCGAGCGGCGAGACGGTCGCGACGCTCGGCTTCGCCGACGCGCTTCGCGACGCCCACCCGGGCGCGATCTACCATCAGCAGGGCCGGACCTACGAGGTGGTGGAGCTGGACCTCGACCGAGACGTCGCCGAGCTACAGCAGTCGTGGGCGGACTACTACACGCAGGTGCGCTCCGACAAGGACATCGTCGTGAACGCGGACCTCGACGAGCGCGCGCTCTCGGTGCGCCCCGACGTGCCCGTCCGGTTCGCGGACGTCACGGTGACCGAGCAGATCACGGGGTTCGTCCGGAAGGACGCCGCGACCGGGGAGTCGCTCGGCGAGTCGACGCTCGACCTCCCGGAGACGACGCTGCGGACGAAGTCGCTGTACTTCCCGGTGCCCGAGGACGTCGAGCGCGAGATGCGCCGCCTCGGCGACGCGGTCGACGAGGACGCGCCGGACCCGGGGGTCAGCGCCGACGGCGGCGAGCCGATCCCCGGCGGCGAGTACGCGTTCAACGGCGGGATCCACGCCGCCGAACACGGGATCATCTCGCTTTTCCCCTTCCACCTGCTGTGCGACCGCGCCGACGTCGGCGGTATCTCGACGCCGCACCATCCCCACACCGAGGGGCCGGCGGTGTTCGTCTACGACGGGTACCCCGGCGGCGTCGGGCTCACGCGGCGCGGCCACCGCCGGATCGAGGAGCTGATGACGCGCACGGCGCGGCTGATCGACTCCTGCGACTGCGAGGGCGGTTGCCCGGCCTGCGTCCAGTCGCCCCACTGCGGCAACGGGAACGACCCGCTGGCGAAGGCGCCGGCCGTGCGACTGCTCGAATCGCTCACGGGAGCGGACGCCGGAGCCTGACGGAGCCACCCAAAGCTCCATGACGCCCGGGGCCGACGGGAAGACCATGGCCATCGACCTCGACGACGCCGCGGACCCCGCGGCCCGGGCGATGGAGTGGCTCGTCCTCGGCGCGGCGTACTTCCTCCTCCTGCTCTTCGTCATCGGCGTGTTCGACCTGTTCGTCTCGCTGTACCGCCTGCTCGTCGCCGGGAACTTCACCGATCCGGCGGAGGTCGTCGAGCTGCTCGACAGCGTCCTCCTGCTTTTGATCATCGTCGAGGTCCACCGGACGCTCGTGGCGTACGCGCGCGGTAAGCCCGTCCTCCGGACCGTCGTGAGCGCCGCGATCATCGCCGTCTCGCGGCGCGTGATCAGCTTCCGGCTCGAAGACTACGGCACGGGCGACGAGGCGCTGCTCGCGGCCGTCTCGCTCGGCGTGCTCGTCCTCACGCTCACGGTCGGCTACTTCCTCCTCGACCGCGTGAGCGTGCCGGGGCGGCTGGAGCTCTGATCGGCGGCGGATCGCGTGCGCTCACACCCCGTCGAGGCCCCGTCGGTCCCGGTGGTTTCACGGTGGACGCGCCCGTGTGGATCCCATGGAGCTGTTCTGGCACCGCCGCGACCTCAGGGCCGCGGACAACGTCGGGCTCGCGGCCGCAGCGGGGATCGGGACGGACGACGCCGACCGGGGGCCGGCCGCGCCCGTCTTCGTCTTCGACCCCGACGTCTTAGCCCACGCGAGCGACGTGCGGGTCCGCCGCCTGCTCGACGGGCTCGCCGCGCTCCGCGAGGCGTACCGCGACCGCGGGAGCGACCTCGTCGTCGCGCACGGGGACCCCGAGACCGTCCTCCCGCGCCTCGCCGACGCCCTCGACGCCGAGCGCGTCGTCTGGAACCGCGACTACTCCGGGCTCGCTCGGGAGCGCGACGCCGGGGTGCGACGCGCGCTCGACGCGGTCGACGTCGCGCGCGAGGCCCACCACGACGCGGTCCTCCACGACCCCGACGCCATCCGGACGAACGCCGGGGATCCCTACTCCGTGTACAGCTACTACTGGAAGAAGTGGACCGACCGCGCGAAAGACGATCCGGCCCCCGTGCCGACCGACGAGGCGCTCGTCGACGATGGGCGGCTGACGGACGCGGTCGACGCCGTCGACGGGACCGGCGCGAGCGACGCGACGCTGGCCGACGGCGGCGTCGACGAGCCCCCGGTCGCCGCGGTCGGCGACCTCCCGACGCCCGCCGACCTCGGCTTCGCGGAACCGGACGCGGACGTCGGTCCGGCCGGGACCGCCGCGGCCCGCGAGCGCCTCGACGACTTCCTCGACGAGGCGGTGTTCGCCTACGAGGCCGAGCGCGACTTCCCCGCCGAGGACGCGACCTCGCGGCTGTCGGCGTTCCTCAAGTACGGCGAGATCGGCGTCCGGGAGGCGTACGCGGCCACCGAGGAAGCGATGGCCGAGGCGGAGTCGGACGCGCGCCCCGAGGACGCCCCGGAGCAGGTCGAGGAGTTCCAACAGCAGCTCGCGTGGCGGGAGTTCTACACGCAGGTCCTCTTCCACAACCCCGAGGTGGTGACGGCGAACTACAAGGAGTACGAGGAGGGGATCGACTGGCGCGACGACCCAGACGAGATCGCGGCGTGGAAGCGCGGCGAGACGGGGTACCCGATCGTCGACGCCGGGATGCGTCAGCTGCGCGAGGAGGCGTTCATGCACAACCGCGTGCGGATGATCGTCGCCTCCTTCCTCACGAAGGACCTGCTCGCGGACTGGCGGCACGGCTACGACCACTTCCGCGAGCGGCTGGCCGACCACGACACCGCGAACGACAACGGCGGCTGGCAGTGGGCCGCCTCGACGGGGACCGACGCCCAGCCGTACTTCCGCATCTTCAACCCGATGACGCAGGGGGAGCGCTACGACCCCGACGCGGAGTACATCAAGCAGTACGTCCCCGAACTGCGCGGCGTCGAGCCCGACCTGATCCACGAGTGGCACGATCTGTCCCCGACCCAGCGCGCGAACGCGGCCCCGGCGTACCCCGCGCCGATCGTCGACCACTCCGAGCGCCGCGAGGAGGCGCTCGCGATGTACAAGCGGGCGCGCGGCGAGGACCCGAACGAGTGACCGGCGGCGGCGGCCGCCCGCCCGCCCCGGCTCACTCCTCCCGCTGTGCCTCGGTGGCCGCGCTCACCAGCGCGTTCACGGGGAACGACTCGTCGTAGTCGAACGACGCGAACACCGCGTCGTACCGGTCCGACGGGAAGAGGAACACCACGAGGTCGTCGAAGAACAGCGTCTGGGCCGCGTACTGGCTCCGCCCCACGAGGCGCTTGAAGTCGTCGCCCGTGATCTGATTCGACATCACCAGCTGGTACGCCTCGTCGAGGTCGGCGTCCGAGTAGCGGTCCTCGACGTCCTCGCGGACGTACTCGACCTCGAACGAGACGCTCCGGAGGTCCGCGACGACGCGGGGGGTGGCCCCGTCGAACGCGAGGATCGTGTCAGCGATCGGTGACATGTCACACCGATTCAACCCCCGAGCAAATAAATCACCGCGACGGAGCCAGCAAGCCCCGTTCCGCCGCGCTCGTCCCGCCTCCTCAGAACAGCGCCTCGCTCTCGTCGAGGACGCGCGCCGGACCGCCGACCTCCCAGACGTCGGTGTCGATGCCGATCTCGGCGATCCGGCCCTCGACCTCGTCGACGTGGTCCGCGAGCGTGTTCACGTACACCGAGGCCCCGGTGTCGGTCGAGAAGTAGACGGGGACGCCCGACTCCCGCAGCTCGCGGACCGCGTTGAACACGGCGATCGTCTCGGGCTGCCAGTACACCCACCCCGCCGGGCCGGTCATCGTCGTGGCCGTCAGGGACAGCGAGTCGTGCTCGGCGGTCTCGAAGATCCGGTCGAAGTCGCCCGCGCGGAGCGCGTCGGTCATCTCGACCAGCTGGTCTTGGACGTGGGCGGTCCGCGCCTGCATCATGTGGCTCGCCGCGGCCTCGCGGTGGGCCTCCTCCGTCTCCTTGTACGCGGGGACGTGCGCGGCGACGATCCGGAGGTCCTCCTCGGGGTCGAAGCCGTCCTCGCTCACGCCGACGTCGAGGCGATACGAGCGGCAGTCCTCGTCGTTGAGCCCGGCGTCGAGCCGCGAGTACGCGCCGGTGACGGCGCGGGCGGCCGACGAGGACCCGCGGCGGGCGACGGTGGAGACGTCCGGGAGGGACATGTCGAGCCCCGCGGCCTCGACGAGGGCGAGCGCGGCGGCCGCGAAGCCGGACGACGACGAGCCGAAGCCGATGTTCGACGGGAAGGAGTTCTCGCTCTCCAGCCGGACCGCGGCGTCGACCCCGGCCAGGTCGCGGACGTGCTCGACGACCATGTCGATGCGCTCGGCGGCGCGCCCGTCGACCGCCTCGCCGCCGATGACGTAGGCGTCCTCGCTCGCGTCGGGCTGCCACTCGACGGTCGTCGTCGTCGCGGTCGGGGCGGTACAGAGGCTGATGCTGTCGTGGTACGGGAGCCGCAGTTCCTCGTCGCGCATCCCGTGGTACTTGACGAGCCCCTGGATCGGGTGGGCTCGCGCGGTGGCCTTGCCGGTCATACCTCGGGAAGCGTCCGGCGGGGGATTAGTCGTTGCGATGGGCGGGAGCGACGCGGCGCGGCCGGCAACGCGGACGACCCCGGAGCAAACTATTAGTGACGGCCGACGCCCGAGCCGACATGGCCTTCGGCGACGCGTTCGCCCGACGACCGCGGGCGAAGGTGTACGCCCTCGCCGCCGTCTCGGCGGCCCTGTCGTTCCTCGAACGCGTGGTCCGGTCCCGCCAGTACGCGATACGGGAGGGCCAGCCCGTGCCGGCCCGGACCCCCCTCGATCTGCTCGTCGACGTCGCCGGGACGTATCTCCTCGTGCCGGGGCTCCTGTTCGTCGCCTACTACGCGATCGACGGTATCGGACCGCGGGTCTCTCTGACCGCTCGGACGCTCGGAGCGCTGCTCGCGGCCGTCGTCGCCGGCGGCCTCGCCGGGCAGTACGTCGGCGGGGCCCCGCACACGCTCCGACTCCTGCTGGGGTCGAACGCCGTCGCCGCCCGCCCGCTGACCGCGCGCCTGTGGCTCGACGCGTTCGGACCGATCGGCCGCGACTTCCTCGCGGCCGTCGGCCTGTTGGTCGTGACGAGGGCCGTCCGGCACGCGAGGGGCGACCGCGACGACGCCGTCGAGTAGCGACCGCGCGCCGCGCCCGCTTCCGTCCCCGCGACGGCGACGAGATAGAGGGAACCCTTTTTGACCGGCCGGCGGGTAGCTCGCGGCATGACCGAGCACACCGTCGAGTTCGTCGGCACCGGCGAGACGATCGAGGTGGCCGACACGGAGACGATCCTCAGCGCCTGCTTCGAGGAGGGGATCGCTCAGGAGTACTCCTGCCGCGTCGGAATGTGCCTCGCCTGTTCCGCCGAGATCCTCGAGGGCGAGGTGACCCAGCCCGCGGCCCGCGGCTTCAGCGACGAGGAGGCGGAGGACTACGCGCTCACCTGTATGGCGCGCCCGCAGTCCGACCTGAAGCTCGAACGCGGGAAGTACCCGCCGAGCATCGAGGACGACGCGGCGACCGCGGCGGGCGACGGCGCGGCCGCGGACGACGACTGAAAAGAGGGGCCCCTTTTCAACCGCTCAGTACGGCACCGCGTACAGCGCGATCGCGAGGAACGGGATCAGCGCGATCAGCATCGCGATGGCGTAGCCGAACATCTCGCGCGCCTTGACGTTCGTGATCGCGAGCAGCGGGAGCGCCCAGAACGGGTTCAGCAGGTTCGTGTGCGCGTCGCCGACCGCGTACGCGATGGTGGCCTGTCCGTAGGGGACGCCGAGTTCCTGCGCGGCCTGAAGCACTGACGGGCCGACGACGAGCCACTCGCCGCCGCCCGAGGGGACGAACAGGTTCGCGACGGAGCCGACGACCCACGCGATAACGGGGTACGTCGCCGCCGTCGACACTTCGAGCAGCCCCTCGGCGAGCAGCAGCGCCAGCCCGGAGCTGGCCATGATCCCCTGAATGCCGGCGAAGAAGGGGAACAGCAGGACGATGCCGGCCGCCGCGCCGGCGGCGTCGTTGAACCGGTCGCGGTAGTACGCCGGGCGCTGGTAGATGAGCAGGCCGGCGAAGAGGAAGCCGAAGTTGACGGCGTTCAGCGTGAACGCGCCGAGCCCCTGCCCGGCGAACTGGAGCGCGAGGATGGCGACGCCCGACAGCGCGACCAGCCCGCCGATGATCCGGCTGTTGTTCAGCCGCTCTGCGGGGACGTCGGCGACCCCGGTCGGCGGCTCGTCCACCGGGTCGGCGGCGTCGGTGCCGCCGTCGGTGGCCGGGTCGTCAGTTGCGCGGCCCCCGTCCGCCGCGGAGTCAAACAGGTCCGCCTCGTCGACGTACTCCGTGATCCCCTTCGCGCGGTCGCCCGACGGCGCGAGGACGTACAGCACGGCGCTCGCGAAGACGATGGAGAGCGCGGTGAGCGTGAGCGCGTATGGGTGGAAGATGGTCTCTGCGGCCGGCACGGTCGACGTCAGGAACTCGAACCCGGTCCCCTCGCCGATGTTGTTCGCGTCGGTCAGCTGGAGGGGCGCGGAGCCGGAGATGCCCCAGTGCCACGTCAGGCCGAGCCCCATGTAGCCGGCGACCGCGAGCAGCGGGTAGTGAATGCTGATGTCCTTCCGGTGGGCGACCTTCCCCATCTCGCGGGCGAAGATGGCGCCCATGATGAGGCTGAACCCCCAGTGGACCCATGCCAGCGACATCGAGATGAAGCCGACGAACGCGGCGGCCTGGGCGCCGGAGTTCGGCACCTCGGCGAGCCGCTGTAAGATCGCGTTCACCCGCGGGTGGTACGCGATGACGAACCCGGTCATCAGGATGAGCACCATCTGCATCGAGAACCCGAGGAACGCCCAGAAGCCGCCGTACCAGAACTCCAACAGTTCCACCGGCCCGGAGTCCGTGGCCACCAGCCCGGCCACGTAGACGATATACGTCAACAGGATGGCGAAGACGAACGGGCTCGGCATCCACCGTTCGACCACCTCCGACATTCGGAATCCGATACGTTCGACGACGCCTGCCCCGTCACTCGCTGACATACATCCCGTCTCCGGTATCTTACAGTATAAATAATGGGATACGGTCGTATCGCGTGACACGTTCGCGTCCGGGGTAGCGGCGTCGCCCTGTGGACGCGCTGCCGTGCCCTACTCGACCCGTTCGAAGCGGTGACGCACCACGTCGGCGTCGTCGTCCCACTCGAAGTTGCCGCCGTGGGCGCGAACCATCCGCTCTTTGTACGCCGACAGCGACGGCGACCCCTCGCGTTTCGCGTCCTCGTCGGTCATGTCGCCGAGCGTGCGCTCGGTCACCTCGACCAGTTCGAAGGCGACGCCGTCGATCTCGAAGGTGTCGCCCTCCTCGCCGTACTGGTTCCCGCGGTGGAGCTGCGTCACCTCGCCGTCGATGGCCGCCTGCTTCACGCGGTCGTTCGGGAGCAGGTCGGCCGGGTCGTTGTCTGCCATGCGATCCGCTTCGGCCTGCGACGGCTTATGCGCGGCGGCGGTCGCCCGGTGCGGCGAGGGGGGTCCAGTCCGGTCGCGCCGACTCCGGACCGGGGCGCGTTACGGATATCGAAGCGGCGACCCGCGCGGGTACGCACGTCCGTGAACACCCGAGCTGCGCCCCGAGCCGAGGGATTCAAGATACTGCCGACACCCATCTCTGACGATGCGACAGGACCACCTCATCACCGCGACCCAGCTCTCGCGGGATGACATCGAGGCCGTACTCGACCGGGCCCGGGCGGTCGCCGACGACCCCGCCGCCTACGCGGACCGGCACGCCGGGCGGGTGCTCGCGCTCTGCTTCTTCGAGCCCAGCACGCGCACCCGGATGAGCTTCGACAGCGCGGCCAAGCGCCTCGGGATGAACACCATCGACATGGGCGACGTCGACTCCTCGTCGGTGTCGAAGGGCGAGTCGCTGTCGGACACCGTCCGCGTCATCGAGGGGTACGCGGACGCCCTCGTCCTCCGGCACCCGAGCGAGGGAGCGGCCACGCTGGCGGGCGAGCGCGTCGACGTCCCCGTGGTCAACGCGGGCGACGGCGCGGGCCAGCACCCGTCCCAGACGCTCCTCGACCTCCACACGATCCGCGAGGACCACGGTCTCGACGACCTCACGATCGGGATCATGGGCGACCTGAAGTACGGGCGGACGGTCCACTCGCTGGCGGCCGCGCTGACAGAGTTCGACGCCAACCAGCACTTCATCAGCCCCGACTCGCTGCGGCTCCCGCGGTCGGTCCGCTTCGACCTCCACGAGACGGGCGCGCAGATCCGCGAGCACGACGAGCTCGACCCGGTCTTGGAGGAGCTCGACGTGCTGTACGTCACCCGGATCCAGAAGGAGCGGTTCCCGGACGAGAACGAGTACCACCGCGTCGCGGGCGAGTACCGGATCGACGCCGAGACGCTCGAGGCCGCCGCGGACGACCTCACCGTGATGCACCCGCTCCCCCGCGTCGACGAGATCGCGCCCGACGTCGACGAGACCGACCACGCGCGCTACTTCGAACAGGCGCACAACGGGATCCCGGTCCGGATGGCGCTGCTCGACACCTTACTGGAGAACGCCGAGGCCGCCGAGGGGACGGAGGTGGACCGATGAGCGACCACGAGCTCCGCGTCTCGAAGATCCGCGACGGCACCGTGATCGACCACGTCGAGGGCGGTCAGGCGCTGAACGTGCTCGCGATTCTGGGCATCGACGGCTCCGAGGGGTTCGGCGTCTCGGTGGGGATGAACGTCCCCTCCGACCGGCTCGGCCGCAAGGACATCGTGAAGGTCGAGGACCGCGAGCTGTCCCAGTCCGAGGTCGACGTGCTCTCGCTCATCGCGCCGGAGGCGACGATCAACATCGTCCGCGACTTCGAGGTCGTCGAGAAGAACCGCGTCACCCGCCCCGACGGCGTGACGGGCGTCCTCTCCTGTCCGAACCGCAACTGTATCACCAACGCCGGCGAGCCCGTCGAGACCCGGTTCGACGTCGTCGCCGACGGGGTGCGCTGCGACTACTGCGCGACGATCCTGCGTTCCGACATCGCCGACCACATCGACGTGTGAGGCGACCAGCGACGCGGGCCGTCTCTCCCGGGGCCGATCCCCGCTCGGTCCGGTAAGTTTTAGCGCCCGCCGTGCCAACCAGCCCGTATGAGCAAGAAAGCCAAGCTCGTCCTCGTGCTGTCGCTCGTCGCGCTCGCGTACTTCCTGTTCGCCGGCGACAAGGAGCCGGTCGAGATCGAGTAACCGCGCGACTCCGCGTCCGCGCCCTCCGCGAACCGCACCGACGACCGAGCGGCGGCGCAGACCGACCCGCAGCCGCGGTCGACCGCCCGATACCGTCCGTTTTTACCGACCAGTCCCGTAACCAATCCCATGTACGGGGTCGTCACGCGGAACGCCGACGAGGTCGCGATGGAGCCGTTCGACCTCGGGTTCTACGAGGTGAAAGACGTCACGGGGCGGGCGGCCGAGCCCCTGCCGAACGCCGTGAACATGGTGTCGTGTTTCGGCGACAACGCGGCCGCGGGCGAGGACGAGGACCTCGTCCCGGTCGACGAGCGCGGCGAGCCGGCGACCCGCGACCGCGACTACTTCGACTGGGCGTACATCTGCCCGACCCACCCGGAGTACCGCGAGGGACTCCTCGAGATCATCGCGGACTGCGCCGCCGAGAACGAGGACGTGCGCCTCGACGACGTGGGGTTCCCCCGCGAGGGGTTCTGTCACTGCGACCGCTGCGAGCGCCTGTTCGCCGAGAGCGACCGCGACGACTTCGCAGACTGGCGCGCGGACGTCATCACCGAGTTCGTCGCCGAGGCGGCCGACCTCGTCCCCGGCCGCCTCCTGCTCACGCTGTACCCCGACCCCTACCCCGACCACCTCTACGAGCGGGCCGGCCTCGACCTCGACCGCCTCGCCGACCACGTCGACGAGTTCGTCGTCCCGCTGTACGACACCGAGTACGCGACGACTTACTGGCTGGAGGCGATCGCCCGGGGGTTCCGCTCCCGGCTCGGCGGCGACTACGACGTCCACGGCGCGCCGCCGGAGACGCCGTTCTCGCTGGAGCTGTACGCGGTCGAGGTGGACGTCGACGACTTGGTCCACGCGACCGAGGTCGCCGAGACGTACGCGAAGGACGTGTTCTTCGGCTACGACGCGAACAACGCGGCCGCGGCGATCCGGCGGAAGAACGCCGACTCCCGCGACGGCGAAGTCCACCGCCCGGACTGACCGCGGGCTCGACCGTTCCCTCGCGGTCCCGTGAACGAGGGTTTATATACGGCCGCGGTCGATGCTCACTCGACCGGCCGCCGGCGCGCGACACGACCGGTCGTCTCGCGTTCGCGCGAGGCGGTCGCCTTTCAACGTCCGCGCCGTAGCGGCGGTCGCCCTACACCGGTGAGCCGCCGGCTCGTCGCGTCCCTTATCGATCGACTTCACCCATGATGGTGTCGAGACTGCCGAGCGCGGCGATCAGGTCCGGGATCGACTCCCCCTCGGCCATCTCCGGGAGCGTCTGGAGGTTCGAGAACGAGGGTCCGCGGATCTTGAACCGGGCCGGCTTGTCCGTGCCGTCCGCGCGGATGTAGATGCCGAGTTCGCCCTTCGCGCCCTCGACGGCGCGGTAGATCTCCGCGTCGTCGTCCGGGCGCAGCGTGCGCGGCACGTTCGCCTGGATGTTGCGTTCGTCCTCGGGCCAGTCCTCGAGCAGGTCGACGCACTGCTCGATGATCTTCGCGGACTCCTCGACCTCGCGCATCCGGACGAGCAGGCGGCTGAAGTTGTCGCCGCCGTCCTCGGTGACGACGTCCCAGTCGAGCTCGTCGTAGTAGCCGTACGGGTCGTCGCGGCGCAGGTCGTAGTCGACCCCCGAACCGCGGACGACCGGGCCGGTCGCCCCGTAGCTCTTCGCGACCTCCGGCGGGAGGACCCCCGTGTCCACCGTGCGGAGCTGGAGGATCTCGTTCCGCGTGAGGAGGTCGTGGTACTCCTCGATGCGACGCGGGAGGCCGTCGAGGTACTCGCGGACCATTGAGAGGAACTCCCCTCTGGGCTCCGGGAGGTCCCACGCGAGCCCGCCGAGCCGGAAGTAGTTGAACATCAGCCGCTGGCCCGTGAGTTCCTCCAGGATGTCTTGGACGCGCTCGCGCTCCTGGATGGCGTACATGAACGTCGCCGTGAAGTCGCCGATCACGTCGAGCGCGTACGCGCCCATCGCCAGCATGTGCGAGAGGATCCGGCTGAACTCCGCGCTCATCGTGCGGACGACCTGCGCGTATTCCGGGACCTCGACGTCCGCGAGGTCCTCGGCGACCCGGGCGTACGCCCACTCGTTGAGCAGCCCCGCGCCGCCCCAGTCCCAGCGGTCGGGGTACGGCATGATCTGGTGGCGGTACGTCCCGGACTGCGCCATCTGCTCCTCGCAGCGGTGGATGTAACCGATGTCGGGTTCGACGCCGACGACCGTCTCGCCGTCGAGCGTGACCTGAAGGTGTAAGACGCCGTGGGTCGCCGGGTGGTGCGGGCCGACGTTGAGCAGCATGGTGTCGCTGCCGGTCGCGGACGAGGATCCCGGCTCGATCGGCTCGTTCTCCGAGAGCGCGGCGATCTGCGGCTGGTCCTCGTCGTAGTCCGTCGACAGCGGGTGCCCCTGCCACGTCTCGGGCAGGAGTATCCGGCGGAGGTCCGGGTGGTCGTCGTACTCGATCCCGACGAGGTCGTACGCCTCGCGCTCGTGCCAGTCCGCGGTACGGAACACGGGCGCGGCCGACTCCGAGACCGGGTCGCTCCGGTCGGCCGGGACCACGACGCTGAGCTCCCGGGTCGGGTCGTCGTAGGAACGCAGGTGATAGATGGACTCGTACCGGTTCTCGTACTCCTGTGCCGTGACGCACGCGAGGTGGTCGTACCCCGCCTCGTCCCGCAGCGTGGAGAGCGCCTCCCGGACCGCGTCCGGTCGGACCCGCGCCGCGGGGGCGTTCAGGTGTTTCTCGCGCGCCGTGACCAGCTCCCCGATCGACGAGAACGGATCCCTCGTCTCTTCGTTGTCCTCGTCGCCTTCACGCAGCAGCTCTGTCGACATACCGGAAGAGACGCGAGGGCAGGACCCGAGGCTTCTGCCGGCTCAGTACGGGTATTTATCAAACCGCCGTCGTCATTGTCCGGCGTGAAGTACCTGCGCCTCGAACTCCGGTACCCGCCGGAGCTCCTCCACCCGATGCACCGACTGGTCGACGAGTCGGACGCCATCGATCGGGACGTGCTCCTTCACGGCAGCCTCTTCGACGAGACCGCGGACACATTCCTGTTCTACGTGGAGGGGGACATCGATGTGTACGTCGACGCGCTGCGCTCCGTCGACCGCATCCGGGAGTTCGAGGTCACCCGGATCGACGGGTCGGGATACTACGTCTTCCTCACGCAGCGACGCGACGACGTCGACGACGCGATGTTCGGCTCGCTCCGGCGGACCGGGATCGTCGTCGTCCCGCCGATCGACTTCCGTCCGGGCGGCGTCGCGCGGCTGACGATCCTCGGCGACCACGGGCCGCTCCGGGAGGCGCTCGCCGCGCTCCCGGACCGGATCGACAGCGAAGTCCTCCGCGTCGGCGAATACGACTGGCGCCAGCACCTCTTCGACCCGGGGCTGACGGACCGGCAGTTCGACGCGGTCGCGGCCGCCGTCGAGTGCGGCTACTACGAGTCGCCGCGCGCGGCGTCCGTCGCGGAGGTCGCCGATCGGATCGACGCCTCGCCGAGCACCGCCTCTGAACACCTCCGGAAGGCCGAGTCGGCGGTGATGAACGCGTTCATGCGACTTCGCGACGTGGCCTGAACGCGCGCGGCCGGCGGCACCCGCGCCCGACAACGCGGCCGACCGCGGGTCCCCTCAATGAACGCTCCGGTCGTCGCTCGTGTCGATCTCCTCTCTCGGGTCCGCGTTGCCGAACTCGGGCGTCGGCCCGTCGCCCGGCTCAGCCCAGTCGACTGCGTTTCGAAGCACCTGCCGGACGTCCCCGTCGTAGTAGATCGGATACGTCTCGTGGCCGGGCCGGAAGTAGAACACCCGCCCGTTCCCGCGGCGGTAACAGCAGCCGGAGCGGAACACTTCGCCGCCCTCGAACCAGGAGGTGAACACGAGCGTGTCGGGCGCGGGGACGTCGAACCGCTCGCCGTACATCTCGGCCTCGTCGAGCTCGATCGCCTCCCCGATCCCGTCGGCGATCGGGTGGCTCGGCTCGATCGTCCAGAGCCGCTCGCGCTCGGCGGCCTCGCGCCACTTCAGCGAGCAGCTGGTCCCCATCAGCCGCTTGAAGATCTTCGAGTAGTGCGCGGAGTGGAGCACGAGGAGGCCCGTCCCGTCGAGGACGCGCTCGTGGACGCGGTCGACGACTTCGTCGCGGACCTCGTCGTGGGCCGCGTGGCCCCACCAGACCAGCACGTCGGTGTGGTCCAAGACCGCTTCGGTGAGCCCGTGCTCCGGGCCCTCGTCGAGGGTCGCCGTGCGGACCTCGTGGCCGCCCTCCTCCAGCGCGTCCGCGACGACGGCGTGGATGCCGTCGGGGTAGACGTCGGCGACGACCTCGCTCTCGCGCTCGTGTCGGTGCTCGTTCCAGACCGTGACGCGTGCCATACGCGGGGTCGACGCCCGATCGACTTGAGCGCTCGCCTCGTCCGTCGCCGACCGACCGGAAAACACTCCTCGGTGGCGAGACAGGGCGGGACATGGCAAGTCCCCGTCAGCTGTACCGCCGCGCCGACGACTGGGCGCGCGGGCTCTCCAGAGTTCGGTACGCCCTCCTCACCGGAGCCGTGGTGACCGCGTCGGTCCTCGGCGTCGGCGTCCTCCTCGACACGTCGACGACGGTCTACGCGGTCACGATGGGCGTGACGATGGCCGTCCTCTACTACGCCGGTGACGTGAACTCCGAAGACGGCTGAGTCCGCGCGACTCAGAGGAAAAGCGACTCAGGCGGTCGCTTCGACGTCGGCGAGTCGCTCGGCGAGGAACTCCGCGATGGAGGCGTCCTCCTCCTCGACGAACCGCGCGAGCTCCTCGCCGTCGGGCGACTCGACGACGACGGTCGGGATCAGTTCGATCCCGTACGCCTCGACGAGCTCGCCCTCTTTCCCGTCCGAGCCCTTCGTCACCGGGTACGCCTCGATGTGGTCGTCCGGGACACCGGCGGCTGCGAGCGCGGCACCGAACTCGGGGAGCTGTCGCTGGCAGTCGATACACCAGTCGCCGCCCCAGACTTTGAACGCGTAGTCGTCCGCCGCAAGCGCGTCCAGAACGGAGTCGTCGAACGCGTCCGCGTCGACGTCCTCCGCGGGTGCGAGCGTTTCGAGTGACATACCCGCCGTTGGTCGCCGAGCCACGTAAACGGCGCGTCGGTGGCAATAGCAAATTCGGCTCGGGACCGCCGACGACGCACCGTCGAGTTCGCGTACACTCTTGCCCTCCGTCGTCGACCATGGACCGACCGCCGACACCCACGAAGCCCCAGTCGCGAGGCGGGCGCACGTTCGGGGCGGTCCTCGCTCGTTCGCTCCGCTCACTCGCTGCGGTCCTGCCGTCACCTGCGCCCGCCTCGCGACTGCCCCTTCGAACCCCGCCCCACACGACACCGCACCTCTCACCTCCCCAGCCTCGTCGCTGGCGGCGGGAGCCGCCAGCGACTCCCTCGCGCGTGCTGACGGCGGCCGCTCGCAGGCACGCGCCACCGCAACTATCTCCGTATCTCCGGGGTGCGGTCACTGCTTGTCAGCACACTCGGTCGCTGCGTCGCGATTTATTCGGAGAGTCCGTCACCACGGTCGACATCGCTTGCCGGAGTCCGCGGGGCCTTTTTGTCGCGACCGCCTCCGTTCGGGTAATGGACGACGACATCCTGTCGACGCTCGGCTCGCCGCTGGTGCGGGTCGACGCGCCCGCGGGGACGACGGTCGCGGCGAAGGTCGAGTCCCGCAACCCGGGCGGCTCGGCGAAGGACCGCCCCGCGCTGTACATGATCGAGGCCGCCGAGGCGGCGGGCGAGATCGGGCCGGGCGACCGCATCGTCGAGCCCACGTCGGGCAACACCGGCATCGGGCTCGCGATGGCCGGCGCGGCGCGCGGCTACGACGTCACCCTCGTCATCCCCGAGGGGAAGTCGATCGAGCGCCGCCGGCTGATGAGGGCGTACGGCGCGACCGTCGAGCTCGTCGACGGCGACATCTCGGACGCGAAGGACCGCGCGGACGAGCTCGAAGGCGAGCCCAACACCGTCCAGCTCCGCCAGTTCGAGAACCCGGCGAACCCCCGCGCCCACTACGAGACGACGGGGCCGGAGATACTCGACCAGGTGGGCGACCGCACCGTCGACGCGCTGGTCGCCGGGGTCGGCACCGGCGGGACGATCACCGGGATCGGCCGCCGGCTGCGCGAGGCCTTCCCGGACGTGCGGATCGACGCCGTCGAGCCAGCTGACAACGCCGTGCTCTCCGGCGAGGAGCCGAGCGTCGACGGCTTCCAGGGGATGGGCCCGGGGTTCGTCTCGCCGAACCTCGACGTTGACCTGATCGACGAGGTCCACACGGTCGAGCTGGCCGACGCCGAGGCCGAGTGTCGGCGGCTCGCCCGCGAGGAGGGCATCCTGGTCGGCCAGTCGTCGGGCGCGTCGAACCTCGCGGCGAAGGACGTCGCGGCCGAGCTGCGCGAGAGCGGCGCGTTCGACGGCGAGGAGCCGCTCGTCGTCACGGTCTACTGGGACAGCGGCGAGCGGTACCTGACTGCGGGCACCTTCGACGACGAGTGACCGCGCCGCCGGCGGGCTCACCCGGGAGTTGATTAGCGTCCGGCGCGCAGATCCGTCGTGAACACGCGCGCTGAACCGACGGAGCGGTCCGACGGCGACCCGGCGGGCTCGCCCGACGCCCCGGACCGGCGCTTCGACGGGCCGTGGCTCGCCGCGCTGGCCGCCACCGTCGCGGTCTGGACGCTCCTGTACGCGCTCGACTGGGCGCTCTTGACCCCCGAGACGCCGGTCGGCGCGGCGGTCTCGTTCGCGCACGGGTACCTGCTCGCGCCGCTGGCGACCGCGACCATCCTGCTCGACGCGCTCTCGCTCGCTGAGCGGGGGGTCGCCGACCTCGGCGTCTTCAAGTGGGTGTACGCGCTCGCCGCGCTCCCCGCGCCCCCGGTCGCCGCGCTCTACTACGCGCACCGCGAGTGGCTGAAGCCGGACGACGAGACCCTCCTCGGAGGGCCCTGATGCCGGCGGACCGGCCACCCGAATCGACCAGCGCGGACGCGACCCCCGGCGCGGTCGCCGGCCTCGTGACGGCCCCCGAGGGCGGTGCCCCGCCCGTCGGTCGCGAGGCGGTCGAGATCCGGCCGGACGGCGTCGAGGGGGATCGCTATCGGCGCGGCGACGGCCACTTTCAGCTCGACGGCTGCGCGGTCACCCTCGTCGCCGCGGAGGCGCTCGCCGCGGTCCACGCGGAGACCGGCGTCGACGTGCGCGACGGCCGTCACCGCCGGAACGTGGTCGTCGAGGGGTTCGGCGCGGGGATGGACTCGCTCCTGGGCGCGACCGTCGCCGTCGGCGACGCCCTCCTGCGACCGACCCGACGGAGACCGCCGTGTGCGCACCTCGAGGAGCTCGCCGGCGAGGACGGCCTCGCGTCGGCGCTCCGGAACCGCGGCGGCCTCTGCTGTGACGTGGTCGAACCCGGCCGGGTCGCGGTCGGCGACGCGGTGACGGTCCGCGAGGCCGACCCGCGGACCGCCGGCGCGGTCATCGCGGAGCGCCTCGCGGAGCGGTCGTCGAGCGGTCACGAGTAGCGAACGCGCTCCGTCGAGCTCCGATCCGCCCCCCGACAGCGGGTGTGCGTGTCACTTACACCCGCGCTTCGGACTTTATACGCTCGAAGCCGGAGAGAGCGGCATGAACAGTACCCGCCGCGCGGCGCTGGCCGGAATCGCGGCGGTCGGCGGTGCGTCCCTCGCCGGCTGCCTCGGGGGCCGAGCGACGGACTCCGCCGGCCGAAGCACCGAGGAGTCGGGCGGCGGGTCTCCCCCGCCGACGGTCGACGACGGGTATCACATCGCGTACGAGGCCGACGGGCTCGTCTCCGAGTCGCTCGACGGCGGCGTCGGGAAAGACGGGATCCCCTCGGTCGACGAGCCCGCCTTCCGCCCCATCGAAGAGGCGGACTCGCCGAGCAACGAGCCGGTGTTCGGCGTCGTCCGCGGCGGCGAGGCGAAGGCGTACCCCCGTCGCATCCTCTCGCACCACGAGATCGTCAACGACGAGGTCGGCGGCGAGCCGGTCGCGGTCACGTACTGTCCGCTCACCGGGACGGCGCAGGGGTTCCATCGCGGCGACACGACGTTCGGGGTGTCGGGCCGACTCGTCAACTCGAACCTGATCATGTACGACCGCGCCACCGACAGCTGGTGGCCGCAGATGCTCGCCACCGGGATCGACGGGCCGATGACCGGCGAGACCCTCGACGAGTTCAGCGTCGCGTGGACGACCGCCGGCGAGTGGGCAGCGCGACATCCCGACTCGCTCCTCATGACCGAAGAGACCGGCTACGTCCGCCGCTACGACAGCGATCCCTACGGGAGCTACGCGCCGCTGAGCGGCTACTACTCCCGGGACGGAACCCGGTTTCCGCCGCTCGCGTCCCCGGAGGAGGGCCACGCCAAGTCGGTCGTCGTCGGGGCGCGGACCGCGGCTGGCGCAGTCGCGTTCGACGGGGCGACGCTGCGCTCGGAGCGCGTCCTGACCGGGACCGTCGGCGAGGGCGGCGCTGCCGTCGTCGCCGTCGCGGATCCGGCCCTCTCGACCGGCCACGTCTACCGGAACCCCGACGGCGTCGCGGTGGATCCGGACGGCGACGGCTACCGAGTCGGCGACGAGGGCGGGTTCGCGGCCGCGGATCTGCCGCTCGAACGCCTCCTCGCGTTCGACGCGATGTGGTTCGCCTGGTACGGCTTCTACCCGGACACCGCGTTCGTCGGCGAGCACACGGGGGCGGGCGATGGCCGCTGAGACCGCCGCCCCGGCGGAATCGGCGCGCGCGTGGCTCGTCGGGTCGGTTCGTCGGACGGCGTTCGCCGTCCGCGCCGCCCTCGGTCGGCGCGACGGCCGGGCGACCGCGGCCGCCGTCGCCGCAGCCTATCTCGTGGCGTACCACCTCGGGCTCGGCCACCTCGGGGTGCGCGCCGGCGCGGTCGCCTCGGCCCCCCGGTTCGACCTCGTCGTCGTCGAGGGTCCGGTCGCGCTGGCGACGCGTCGCGTCGCGCCGTTCCAGTACGAGCCCGTGGCGCTGCTCTCCGCGGGGCCGGTCGAGTACCTCTTCGCCCCGGTCAACGCCGTCGTCGGGCTCGCGCTCGCGGCGCTCGTCGGCGTCACGCTCGCCGTCTCCGTCGTCGCGTGGCGCGGGCCCGCCGCCTGCCGGATCGGTGCCGGCGCGGGCGCCGCCGCGGGGCTCCCGGGGGTCCTCTCGGGGGTCGCCTGCTGCGGCCCCGCCTTCCTCGCGGTGATCGGCGTTCAGGCGTCGGCGGGGCTGCTCGCCGCGTTCCGATGGTTCCTGCCCGCGTCCGTCGCCGGGCTCCTCCTCACGCTCCTGTGGGTCGGGAGTCGAGTGGACCCGGCGGCCGCGCGCTGACCGCCCCCGGACGGCGCGCGGCCCGCCGAAACCGAAAGGGTTGACGCCCGACCGCCCCGAGGGGTCGCCAGTGACCGTCGGATGAACTGGCGGTACCGCCACACGGTGTTGACGCTGTGTATGCTGGCGTTCTTCGTCACCTACTTCGCCCGGCTGGCGATCAGCCCGGTCGTCCCACTCATCATCGACGACTTCGGCGTCTCGAACACGGCCGTCGGGGTCGCGCTCTCGGGGATGTGGTTCGCCTACGGGCTCTCGCAGTTCCCGAGCGGGATCCTCGCCGACCGGTACGGCGAGCGTCGGGTGATCCTCGTCGCGGTCGGCGGGACGACGGCGATGAGCCTGCTGCTGGCGGCGGTTCCGATATTCCCCGCGTTCGTGGTGGCGGCGGTGCTCTTGGGGCTCGCGGCGGGACTCCACTACGCCGTGGCGACCACGCTGCTCTCGCGGACGTTCGACGACCTCGGCACCGCGGTGGGGATCCACTCGCTCGGCGGTCCGCTCGCCGGCCTGATCGCGCCCGTCGCCGCGACGTGGGTCGGCGTGCGCTACGGCTGGCGGCCCGGCGTCGCGCTGGCCGCGCTCGTCGGCGTCCCCATCTTCGTCCTCTTCGCGCGGCGCGTCCGCCCCACCGAGCCGCGTCGCCCGGAGCAGCCGATGGCCGAGCGGCTCCGGCTCGGCCCGCTGTTCGAGTTGATCGGCCGGCGCGAGATACTCGTCCCGCTCGCGGTGGCCACGCTCGGGACGTACGTCGCGCAGGGCGTCATCTCCTTTTTGCCGACGTTCCTCGTCGAGTTCCGCGGCTACTCGCCGGCGTTCGCCGGCGGCGTCTTCTCGGCGTTCTTCGTCGTCCGGGCGGGGGCGCAGGTCGGGCTCGGCCGCCTCTCCGACCGGTTGGGACGCGACGCGAGCATCGCCGCGTCCCTCCTCGGCGGGGCGCTCGGGCTGGGCTCGCTGGTCGCGCTCCCCGACCTCGTCCGGCTCCCCGTCGCGGTCGGCCTGCCGGCGCTCCCGACGACCGTCGGGCTCGGCGTCGCCGTGTTCCTCGCCGGCCTCGGCTCCTCGTTCTTCTCCGCCATCGACCCCCGGTTCATGGACGCGCTCGGGGACGCCGAGCGGGGGGCCGGCTTCGGACTGATCCGGACCGTCTACACCGTGATCGGCTCGGCCGGCTCCGTCGGCGTCGGACTCGTCGCCGACGTCCTCGGCTGGGGCGCGTCGTTCGCACTCATCGCCGGCCTCTCGGGCGTCTCGTTCCTCGTCATCTCGACGAACGCGCTCGTCGGCGAAGGGCGGTGAGGCGTCGCCGACGCCGTCACCCGCTTTCGTCGAACTACCCTGTCCCCCGCCCCGTCACCCGACGTATCGCCGCCTCGTCGTGCGCTCGCCGTCCGGATCGAACACGGTCACGACCTCTCCATCGTCGTCGAGGGCGGGGGCGTTACGGCCGAGGTAGTGGTCGGCGGCCGAGTCCGTGCCGCTCCCGACGTGGACGGTCAGCGTCTCGTCGGGGTCGAGCGTCGCGCTCGGGAGGTCGTCGCGCTGCCCGTCGAGGTCGATGACGTAGCCCGTCAGATCGATCGGGTCGTCGGCGATGTTCCGGAGCGTCACCGACTCGTCGAGCGCGTCGCCCGCGCCGTCGCCGACCCCGCTGCCCGGTCCCGCGTCGACGGCGTCGATGACGAGCCCGTCCGGCCTCGCCTCCGCGGCGAAGGCCGTGATGTCGGCCAGCGTGTACCCGTCGGTCGGCGTCGGCTGCGGGAGGCTCGGCTCCCAGCCGTCGGGCGCGGCGTTGGGGTAGGCGGTCTCGTCGGCCTCGATGAGTCCGATAAGCGTCTCCGCGACGATGCGACTGCCGACCGCGCCGAGCCGCTCGCCGTCCTGCTGGTAGTCGGCCTCGGCGAGCACGTAGTACCACAGCGGCGCGTCGGGGTCGGCGCCGCGGCCGTGCGCCCGGAGCGTCCGCATGATCGGCGACTCGTCGCCGAACGCCTCGTTCCGGATCGGGTCGCACCCCATCCGGGCGGCGACGTCCTGTCCGGAGGCCAGCCCGAGCGCCTTCCCGCGGCGGAGGTTCCGGACGGCGAGCGACCTGTCGCCGGACACCGGGAGCTCGAACAGCGCCGGCGCGAGGAGGGGCTCGATCTTCCGCGAGGGCTGGTAGTCGCCGTCGCCGGTGTCGAGCAGCCGGGACCAGTCGACGACGAGGTCGCTCGACACGGGTCCCCCGCCGCGGAGGTGGCGGTCCTCCTCCCCGGAGTCGGTCGGGAACAGCGGCACCTCCCCGACCTCGTCGTTGACGTCGAACGCGTGCGGGATCATGCTGTGGCCGAACCGGTACGCGGCCCCGCCGAACTCAACCGGGATCGCCGGCGGGCGCCCCGGCGGGAGGAAGAACTGCCGGCCGCGCTCCTCGATGTCGGCCAGGACGTAGCGGTCGCAGATCCGCGGGAGGAGGTCGTGTCGCACCACCCACTGGTAGTGCCACATGACGAGCCGCTGCGCGGCTTCGAGGACGGACTCGTCCTCCTCGACGAGCGACGAGCCGGGACCGAGCAGGTGGTCCACGATCCGATTGTGGAAGTTCGCGAACGCGAGCTGGAGCTGCGAGACGACGACGTTCTCGTCGTTCCGCGGGTCGCCGATCACCGCCGTGCCCTGCTCGTTCCGTTGGAGGTCCGTCCCCGGCGGGCCGAAGACGCCGCCGTCGCCGTCGCCCTCCGGCGGGGCCGCCTCGCCGGTGAGCAGCTTGCGCTCGTCCGCGTCGTGGTCGTAGAGGAACGGGGCCGTCTCGGCGTTCGTCCGGTACAGCGAGTCGAGGTCGAGCGCGGGCGTCCGGAAGTTCCGGAGCGCGGCCGGGTCGTTGCGCCGGTCGATGTCGGAGGTCGGGTCGAACGTGATGTCGTGGTCGACGTACTGGCCGAAGATGCCGTAGCCGGCCGGGGTCTCGGCGTCGCCGACCGGGTCGTCGGGCGTCTCCATCATCGGCGCCCCGACCTCCCCGTCGGTTCCCCCCAGCGTCCGGAGCAGGTCCTCGTCGCGGTCGTATGGGTCCAGCTCCGGGAACTGCGTGTAGAACCGGTGGCTCCGGACCGGGCCCGCGGCCGTACACGCCGCGTCGTTCATCCCGCGGTGTTCGCTGCCTCCGTGGAGCATGATGTCGCGCGCGTTCACCGTCAGGCGGAGCGTCGCCTCGCTCCCGTCCGGTCGCTTTCGCCGTCGGACCGGCTCCTCGGTCCCGCCCTGCGCGGGGTTCCGCACGGTGAAGGAGACCTCGTCGAGGGCGGTGCCGCCGTCCGCCTCGAGGACGAAGTCCCCGTCGGCTCCGGTCATCCAGTGGCCGATTCGGTCGCCGTCCCGCCGCTCGCCGATGACGATCCGCCCCGCCAGCGGCCGGGAGTCGTCGTCGACGACGCGACAGTTTATCTTGTCAGTAACACCCATGGGATCAGCTATCACACATAAGTATCAAAAGATTTCCTAAATGAACTTTCAACGCGTTCCCCGGATTATATTGCTGGCTTCGTACCCGCCGACCGGTCGACGCGGTCGCGGCGGACCGCCGCGCGCCGGTCGTTCCCGCACGACCCGAACCTTCGAGTTCGCCCGGGGCCAACGCCCGCCGTGTACGACTACCACGCCCACACGAACTACTCGGACGGGGCGTTCCTCCGGTGGATGGTCGAGGCCGCCGCGGACGCGGGGCTCGACGGGATCGGGTTCGCCGACCACTGTAACGTCTCGCCGGAGCCGAACGCGAGAGAGCACAAGCGCGCGTTCGGGTTCAACCTCGACCTGACCTACGAGCGCCGCCGCGACGCGATCGAGTCGGTCCGCGACGCCGTCGACGTCGACGTGTTCGACGCGGCGGAGGTGGACTACGACCCGGCGCACGAGGGCGCGATCGACGAGTTCCTCGAAGAGGCGGCGTTCGACTACGCCGTCGGCAGCGTCCACGACCTCGACGGCGCGAACGTCCACACCCGCTCGCACTTCGCCGACAAGCCGGCGTCCGAGCGCCGGGCGCTCGTCGACCGCTACTTCGAGAAGCTGGTCGCCCTGATCGAGTCGGAACTGTTCGCGATCGCCGCGCACCCGGACCTGATCGAGCGCAACCCGCACCTCCGCGGCTTCGCGACCGAGGACCACTACGCGGCGGTCGCCGAGGCGTTCCGCGACTCCCGGACTGTCCCGGAGATCAACGCCGGGCGGCTGCTCGACGACTACGGCGAGTTCCACCCGGCCCCCGCCTTCCTCGACCGCCTCGTCGACGCCGGCGTCGACGTGACGGTCGGGACCGACAGCCACGAACCGGACGCGATCGCACCCCGTGTGCGGGAGATAGAAGCGGAACTGGACCGGCGTGGACTCGACGCAGTCGCTCGCGACGAAATCGTCGAGAACGCGTGAGTCCGGCCCGAACAAGAGGAAGTCTTCTCACTTGAGTTCGGCCTATGCTTCGTCGAACTGCGGAAATCAGTGATTCCCGCGCTCGACGAATCGTTTCACTCCTCGTCGAACAACGTCTCGCCCTCGACCATGTGCTCCTCGACGGCGTCCATGTCGAGCGTGACGCCCAGGCCCGGCTCCTCGGGCACCTCGATGTAGCCGTCCTCGATGACGTCCTCCTCGACGAGGTCCTCCCACCAGCCCAGCTCGTAGGAGTGGTACTCGATGGCGAGCGAGTTCGGGATCGCCGCGCCGACGTGCGTCGCGGCCATCGTCGCGATCGGCGAGGCGACGTTGTGCATCGCGACCGGCACGTAGTACTGGTTCGCGACGTCGGCGATCTTGCGCGTCTCCCGCATCCCGCCGACCTTCGGCAGGTCGGGAGCGACGATGTCGACCGCCTGGTTCTCGATGAGCCGCCGGAGCTCCGTGACGCGGTAGCGGTTCTCGCCGACCGCGATCGGCGTGACCGTGTTCTTCGTGACCTCCTCCTGGACCTCGAGGTTCTCCGGCGGTACGGGGTCTTCGAGCCACCAGACGTCGTACTCCTCGATGGCGTCCGCGAGGCGCTTGGCGGAGCCGCCCGAGAACGTCCAGTGGCAGTCGAAGGAGACGTCCGCCTTGTCCTTCACGCGCTCCGTGACCGCCTCGACGATCTCCGTCTTGTGGCGGATCTCGCCGGGCCGGAGGTGGCGGTTCGCGCGGTCCTTCTCGAAGCCGCTCGGCACGTCGAGGTCGAACTTCAGCGCGTCGTAGCCGAGTTCGTCGACGACGCGCTCGGCCTCGTCCGCGCACGCCTCGGGGTCCGCCTCCTCCTCGGTGTGGCAGTCGCAGTAGACGCGCATCTCGTCGCGGTACTTCCCGCCGAGCAGCTGGTAGGCCGGCACGTCGAGGATCTTGCCGGCGAGGTCGTGGAGCGCGACCTCGATGCCGGAGATCGCGGTGACCGTGACGCCCTCGACGGAGCCCTCGCCCGACATCTTCTGGATGAGGTGCTCGTAGAGGCGGTCGATGTCGAGCGGGTTCTCGCCGATCACGAACGGCTTCATGCGCTCGATCAGCTCCGGAACGCCCGCGCCCCAGTACGCCTCGCCGGTCCCGACGACGCCCGCGTCGGTGTACACGCGGACGAGCGTCCACGGGAAGTTCCCGTCGACCATCGTCGTCTGAACGTCCGTGATCTCGACGTCGCGGTCGCCGCCGCGCGACCCCGTGGTCCCCATCGTCTCTGCGGAGAGCTCCCGCATCGTGTACTCCGCGTTCGGGTCGTGGAGCGACTCGTAGTTCCGGCTCATACCCTCCGATTTATTCGGAACAGGGTAAACGTTTACCATCGGGCGTGGAACGCCTGAACAGGTGGCTTTTCATCCCCGTGCGCGCAACGAGAGGGCATGGTCGAAATCACTGATTCTCTCGCGTGTCTGTACACCGGCCGGGTGGAGTCTCGCGGCGACGACTACGTGGTCACCGTTCCGGCATCGGAGATCGAACACGGCAGCGTCAGCGTCGGGGAGACGTATCGGATCGCCGTCCTCGACCGAGCCGAAGTGGCTGACGACGCCTCGGGCGCGGGATCCGACGGCGGCGCCTCGTCCGGACACGACACCGGGGGCACCGGGGGCGGATCGCCCTCCGACGACGGGCAGCGCCCCACCTCGCGCGGGGCCGCCGGCGCCGTCCAGCCCGACCCGCCCGTCTCCGAGGGCGAGGTCCGCGACGTGACCATCGAGACGCTGGGCGACAAGGGCGACGGGATCGCCAAGATCGAGCGCGGCTACGTCGTCATCGTCCCCGACGCCGAGCCCGGCGAGGAGCCGACCGTCGAGATCACGAGCGTCCGCGAGAACGTCTCGTTCGCGAACGTCGTCGAAGAGTAGCCCTTCCGCTGACGGTTCCGGTACCGCCCACTCACCGCCTCGCCTCACTCCGGCGGACTGCCCCGCGAGAACAGCGCCCGCAGGTTCGACGGGGAGAAGAACGAGGACGGCTCGTCCATGTGGACGCCGATCTCTCCCGAGAGCGCTCGGAGGCCGATCCGCTGGACCGGCTCCGGCAGCGAGTAACACCGGCGGATCGCCCTCCCGAGCCGGATCTCTGTGGCGAGCTCCTCGCGCCACCCCGACTCGTAGTCGGCGAGCGTCGCCGGGTCGCGCGGGTCGATCGCCGCCGCGGCGACGTCGGCCGCGCGCATCCCGTATAAGATTCCGCCCCCGGTGAACGGCTTCGTCTGCGCGGCGGCGTCGCCGATCAGGAACCCGCGGTCGCTCGTCGTCCGCGCCGGCGGGCCGACGGGGATCGCGCCCGAGCAGCGGCGGTCGGTCGTCGCGCCGTACGCGTCGGTGAGGCGGTCGAACCGCGCGGAGACGTCCGCGCTCGGCGGCGCGGCGAGCCCGTACTCGACGCCCGCCTCGCCGCGGGGGATCCGCCACGCGAAGAACGTCGGGGCGGTGAGGTGGACGTCGACGTAGTCGCCTCCGTCCGCCTCGTCGTCGAAGCCGAGGACACCGTGGAGCAGTTCGTCCGGCTCCGGGAGGTCGAGCGCGCGGCGCACCCGCGAGGTCGGCCCGTCGCAGCCGGCGACCATCCGCGACTCGAACCGTTCCGTGCCGCCGTCGCCCAGGCTGGCCTCGACGACGACGCGGTCGTCGCGCTCGTCGACCGAGACGACCGTGTGGTCCTCGCGGAGGTCCGCGCCCGCCGCCTCGGCGAGGTCGGCCAGCGTCCGGTCGAGGCCGACGCGGTCGATCACGTTCGAGACGGGCTCCCGCTTGTAGAAGGGGTAGGCGGTCGACTCCGGGCCACCGACGTGGAAGCGCGCGCCGAACACCCGGTTCTGCCGGAGCCGCTCCGCAGCCCCGTCGTCGACGTACTCCCAGAGGTCCGTGGAGACGTGGCCGGAGCAGGCCAGCGGCTCGCCGACGGTCCCCGACTCCAGGAGGAGGACCTCGCGTCCCGCCCCGGCGGCCCGGCGGGCGAACCGCGATCCGGCCGGCCCCGCTCCGACGACGACGAAGTCGTACACTGGCGAAAGTACCGGCCCCGGACGGCTAAACGGTTCCGGCTCCCGACGGAGCCGCGGTCACTCGCCGTCGCCGAGCCACCCGAGCGCGGCGTCGAGGTCCGTCCGCGGCGGCGAGCAGGTGAACCCCTCGCAGACGTAGGCGGTCGGCTCGCCGTCGGTCGCGTCGCGGTCCGCCCAGATCGGTGGAGTCTCGGCCATGCCGAGGCGGTCGAGCCACTCGTCGAGCCCGTCTTCTCCGGCCGGCCGAGGCGCCACGAGGGCCCCCGGCAGGTACCGCTGCCCGAGCGTCTCGCGCCACTCGCGCGGGACCTCGTCGGCGGCGACCGTCACCTCGATCCCGCCGGTCTCGACGAGGTCCGCGGCCCGCACGAGCGAGGCGTGTTCGAGGGGGCTCCCGCGGATCCGGTCGCCGTGGGTCGTCACGACGCGCTCGGCGATCTCCCGGAACTCCCCGTCGGTCCGGAAGCCGTCGAGGAGCGCCAGCGTCTCGGCCGCGACCCCGAGGCTCGACGGCGTCGAGCGGTCGGTGAACTCCTGCGGGCGGGCGATGAGCGGGCCGGAATCGTCCGTTCCCGCGCTCTCGCCGTCGAGGTCCCGCGTGAAGTAGATCGTGCCGTCGTCGTCGTCGTAGAACTCGGCGACGAGCGCGTCGGCCAGGTCCAGGGCGAACCCGAGCGGCTCCGGGTCGCCGGTCGCGGCGTAGGTGTCGAGCGCGCCGCGCGCGAGGAACGCGTAGTCGTCGAGGTAGCCCGGCCCCCGCACGTCGCCGTCGAGCCAGCGGCGCGCGAGTTCGCCCGCGTCGGCGTCGGCGTCGTAGAGCCGCTCGCGACAGAAGTCGAGCGCCTCGCGGGCGATCTCGGCGTACGGTTCCCCCAAGACGTCCCCCGCCCTCGCGAACGCGGAGATCGCTCGCCCGTTCCACGACGCCAGCACCTTCTCGTCGCGGGCGGGGCGCGGCCGCGACTCCCGGGCGTCGAACAGCGCCGTGCGCGCCTCGACGAGCGTCTCGCGGACCTCATCGCGCGACAGGTCGCGGTCCGCTGCCAGCTCCTCGACCGACGCGGCCACCGTCGGGACGGTCGTGCCGCGCTCGAAGTTGCCGCCGGGTCGGATCCCGTACCGCTCCTTCGCCAGCGACGCCGCCGGCTCGTCGAGGACCGCGTCGACCTCCTCGGGCGTCCAGACGTAGAACGCCCCCTCGACGTTTTCGCCGTCCTCTCCCTCGTCCGGCTCCGAGTCGTCTCGGCGGCTCGCGGGTTGGCGGCTCCGCGCGTCGAGCGTGCTGAAGAACCCGCCGCCGTCGTGGCGGAGCTCGCGGTCGAGGAACGCCAGCGACTCGCTCGCGACGCGGGCGTACCGCGGCTCGCCGGTGAGCCGGTAGCCGTCGAGGTAGGCCATCGGCAGTTCGGCGTTGTCGTACAGCATCTTCTCGAAGTGCGGAACGGTCCACTGCCGGTCGACCGCGTAGCGGTGGAACCCGCCGCCGACCTGGTCGTACATCCCGCCGTCGGCCATCCCGTCGAGGGTCCCCGTCGCGGCCGACAGGAGCGCGTCGCGGCCGCGGGCGGCGTACGCGCGCATCAGGAGGTCGATCCGGCCCGGCATCGGGAACTTCGCGCCGCCGCTCCCGAAGCCGCCGTACTCCTCGTCGTAGCCGCGCAGCGCCGCGGCGGCGGCCGTGTCGAGCAGGTCCGACCCGGGCGGCGACGCGTCGCCCTCGGCGGGCGTCGGCACCGACTCCAGCTCGTCGCGCGCGCTCTGGGTCCACTGGTCGGCGCGCCGCTTCATCTCCTCGCGCTGCTCGGGGTCGCTCCAGGAGTCGGCGATCCGTTCACAGAGGCCGCGGAACCCGGGCTGATTCCGCCGCGGCTCGGGCGGGAAGTAGGTCCCGACGTAGAACGGCTCCCCCTCGGGCGTACACCACGCCGAGAGCGGCCAGCCGCCGCCCCCCGTGACGAGCTGGCAGACGGTCATGAACGTGCTGTCGACGTCCGGACGCTCCTCGCGGTCGACCTTCACCGGGACGAACGAGTCGTTGATCACGCCCGCGACCGACTCGTCCTCGAAGCTCTCCTCGGCCATGACGTGACACCAGTGACACGAGGAGTAGCCGATGGAGACGAACACGGGCACGTCGTGCTCGCGAGCGCGCTCGAACGCCTCGTCGCCCCACGGCTGCCAGTTGACGGGGTTGTCGGCGTGCTGTCGGAGGTAGGGACTCGCCTCCCCGTCGAGGCGGTTCCGCTCGGTCGGCTGTGACATGGGCCTGATTCGGCCCGGCGAGGCAAAAGGCGTCCGGGGCGCGCCGAGCGCCGCCGCCAGCGACGAGAATATCCACGAACGCGCATATCTCGGGCCGCGGAGAGAGTAAGGTTTACACTACCGTGCGGTCACCCGTCGGGCATGACGGAGACCGTGCTGTTGGTGGGGGGCGGCGGCCGCGAACACGCGATCGCCCGGGCGGTGGCCGACGACTGCGCGCTGTACGCCTGCGCGAGCGTCCGGAACCCGGGGATCCGCCGGCTCGCGGACAGGTTCGAGTCGATCGACGAGACCGACGCCGCGGCCGTCGCCGAGTACGCGACCGCGGTCGGCGCCGACCTGGCCGTCATCGGCCCGGAGTCCGCGCTGGAGGCCGGGGTCGCGGACGCCTTAGACGACGCCGGCGTCTACGCCTTCGGCCCGCGGGCGGCGGAGGCCCGTCTGGAGACGGACAAGGCGTACCAGCGTGAGTTCATGGAGCGGAACGCGATCCCCGGCTGCCCGGACTACGCGGTGTTCGACGACATGGACGCGGCCTGCGAGCACATCGAGGGCTACGACGGCGACCTCGCTGTCAAGCCCGCCGGGCTAACCGGCGGCAAGGGCGTGAAGGTGATCGGCGACCAGGTGACCCCGGAAGAGGCCGAGGCGTACCTCCGGGACTCCGACTACGACCGCGTCGTCTTGGAGGAGCGGCTCGTCGGCGAGGAGTTCACTATCCAGGCCTTCGTCGCGAACGGCGACGTCCGGACGACCCCCGCGGTCCAAGACCACAAGCGCGCCTACGAGGGCGACGAGGGACCGAACACGGGCGGGATGGGGTCGTACACCGACACCGGCTTCTCGCTCCCATTCATGACCGAGGGCGACTACGACGCCGCGGTCGACGTGCTGGAGGCCGTCGTCGACGCGCTCCCCGACTACAAGGGCGTCCTCTACGGGCAGTTCATGCTCACCGACGAGGGGCCGAAGGTGGTCGAGTTCAACGCGCGCTTCGGCGACCCGGAGGCGATGAACACGCTGCCCGTCCTCGACACGCCGTTCGTCGACGTGCTCGCCGCCGCGCGCGACGGCGAGCCGCTCCCCGAACTCTCCTTCTCGGGCGAGGCCACCGTCTGTAAGTACGCGGTTCCGGACGGCTACCCGACCGACCCCGACGCGGGCGCCGAGATCGCGGTCGACGAGGAAAGCGCGGGCGACGCGCTCCTCTACTACGCGAGCGTCGACGAGCGCGACGGCCGCCTGTACACGACCACGTCGCGGGCGTTCGCCGTCGTCGGCCGCGGCGACTCGATCGCGGCCGCGGAGGCGCAGGCCGAGGACGCGCTGGCCGCCGCGGGCGACCGCGTCCGCATCCGCCACGACATCGGCACGGCCGACCTCGTCCGGCGCCGGATCGACCACATGGACGAACTGCGGCACTGATCCGGTCCCGTCGCTCGATCGCCGGCCCGGAGCGACCCTTTTATTCTCCCCGTCCGAACGGCGTGACGTGACAGACGACGACGCGGCCGCGACCCGCGAGGACCCGTCCCGAAGCGACCGCCTCGACCGGTTCCCGACCCCGGGCGCCCGCAACTCGCTGTGGTCGTGGCCGGACGCGAAGTCGCCGCTCGCGGTCGTCCGCAACTACGTCGCGATCGTCCTCGCGCGGATCTGCCCGAGCCTCCGGCTGAAGAACTGGCTGCTTCGGCGGATCGGCGTCACGGTCGGGGAGGGCGTCTCGTGGGGGCTGGAGTCGACGCCGGACGTGTTCTGGCCCGAGCGGATCCGCGTCGACGACGACGCGATAATCGGGTACGACGCCACGCTGCTGTGCCACGAGTTCCTCCATGAGGAGTACCGGCTCGGCGACGTGGTCGTCGAGGAGCAGGCGATGATCGGCGCGGGGGCGGTCGTCCTGCCCGGCGTCACGGTCGGCGAGGGCGCGCGCGTCGCCGCGAACTCGCTCGTCGCGGAAGACGTGCCGCCGGGCGCGACCGTCGCGGGAGTCCCGGCGGAGGTCGTCTCGCGGACCGACGCGGCGGCGAGCGACGACTGACCGCGGCGACTACGCGGCGTCCTCTCCGGCGTCGCCGTCCGCGTCGCCGCCGTCGCTCGCGGCCGCTCCCTCCTCCGCGTCGGTGATGTGCGCCTCGGTGCTCACCCGTTCGAGGTCGACGCCGACCTCCTCGGCGACGGCGTCGAGGACGGCGCGCTGCTCGGCCATCTCGTTTTCGAGCGCCTTCACGCGCTCGGAGGTGTCGACGACGGTCTCCTGCGTCTCGTCGACCTCGTCGCGCAGTTCGCTGATCTTCTTGTAGGTCCGCTCGGCGCGGTCCGCGAGCGTCTGGATCTTCTTGGCGGTGTCCCCGAATCCCATACCGACCGGTCGGTCCGGCGATACGTGTGCTTTTCCGTTCGATCCGAGTCCACTCGGCGGCTCCCGCCGATCGACGGTGGACTTTTGCCCGACTCGCCCCTGATACGGGTATGAGCGTCGACCGGATCCTCTTGACCAACGACGACGGCGTCGACGCGGCGGGGCTGCGCGCGCTCTACGACGCGCTCGCGACTGAGTACGCGGTGACCGTCGTCGCGCCGGCGGACGACCAGTCGTCGGTGGGGCGCCTGCTCTCCGACGACGTCGCCGTCGACGACCACGAGCTGGGGTACGTCGTCGACGGCACGCCGGTCGACTGCGTCGTCGCGGGGCTCGACGAGCTCGTCCCCGAGGCGGACGCGGTCGTCGCGGGCTGTAACGAGGGCGCGAACCTCGGCGCGTACACGCTCGGTCGGTCGGGGACCGTCTCCGCGGCGGTCGAGGCGTCGTTCTTCGACGTGCCCGCGGTGGCGACGTCGATGTACGTTCCCGGCGGCGACGACTGGTGGAAACGCGAGTTCGAGGGACAAGACTTCGCGCACGCGGCCCGCGCGACCCGGTTCCTCGTCGACGAGGCGGTCGAGGCGGGCGTGTTCGACCGCGCGGACTACCTCAACGTCAACGCGCCGATCGCGGACGCCGACCGCGCGCCGCTGCGCGTCACGACGCCGTCGACGTGGTACGGACTGCGGGCGGAGCGGAACGGCGACGGTCGGGTCGGGTTCTCCGACCCGATCTGGGGCCGGATGAACGAGGACGACGTCCCCGACCCCGTGGGGACCGACCGGCGCGCCGTCGTGGACGGCGAGGTGTCGGTCTCGCCGCTCTCCGTGCCGCACACGGCGGAGCCGGACGCCGGGGTCGACGACCTGATCGACGCCTACGAGGCGGCGGTCCGGTCGTGAAAAGCCGGTCGCGTCACTCGCCGTCGCCGGTGCTGACGGTCACCTTCGCCTCGCTCAGCACGCGGTCGCCCATCTCGTAGCCGGGCTCGTACACCTCGTGGATCGTTCCCTCCGCGCGGTCGCTGTCGACGCGGAGCATCACCTGGTGGCGTGCGGGGTCGACCTCCTCGCCCGGCTCCGGGTCGATCGCCGCGACGCCCTCCTCGGCGAGCACGTCGTCGAACTTCTCCAGCGTCGACTCGACGCCGGGCCGGAGGTCGCTCCCCTCGTCCTGGTCGAGCGCGCGCAGGAGGTCGTTTCGAACGGGGGTGAGCCGCTCGACGAGCGCCTCGGAGGCGCGCTCGCGGATGTCCTCCTGCTTCCGTTTCGCGCGCTCCTTGTAGTTGCTGAAGTCCGCCTTGACGCGGGCGAGCTTGCTCGTCAGCTCCTCGACCTCCTCGTCGCGCTCGCGGAGCGCCTCGCGGGTCTCGGCGAGGTCCGCCTCCAGCGCCGCCACCTCGCGGGCGAGCGCCTCGTCGTGCTCGGCGACGGCCGCGGCCAGCGCCTCGCTCTCGGCGCGGGCGCCGCCGTCGTCGCCGGCGGCCGACTCCCCGCTCGCTCCGTCGGCGGTCGCCTCCGCCGTGCCGTTCGCGCTCGCCGCGTCGCCCTCGTCGTCGGCGGACTCGACATCGACGGCGTCGTCGTCGCTCATACCCGATCGAAGTCGGTCGGCGGGGATAAGCGTTCAGAACCGTGACGGCCGGATTTAAGATCGCGGCGACCGACGGTGCCTCTCGCATGCCACCTCGACCCTCGACCTTCTCGATCGCCGCCCGCGACCCGGAGACGGGCGCGATCGGCGTGGCGGTCCAGTCGAAGTTCGTCAGCGTCGGCTCCGTGGTCCCGTTCGTCAGCGCCGACGCGGGCGCGGTCGCCACGCAGAGCTTCGCGAACGTCGCGTACGGCCCCGACGGGCTCGACCTGCTGCGCGAGGGCCACGCGCCCGCCGACGCGATCGAGCGGCTCACGGCGGCGGACGACGAGGCCCCGTCGCGACAGGTGGGCGTCGTCGCCGTCGACCCCGACGAGCCGCCCGCGGCGTTCACCGGCGAGGAGTGTCACGACCACGCCGGCGACCGCCAGGGCGACCACTACACGGTCCAGGGGAACATCTTGGAGAACGCCGACACCCTCGACGCGATGGCCGCGGCGTTCGAGGAGACCGACGGCGGGCTCCCGGAGCGGCTGATCGCCGCGCTCCACGCGGGCAACGAGGCCGGCGGCGACAAGCGCGGCGAGCAGGCCGCGGCGCTGTACGTCGCCAAGCCCGAGGGCGGGTACGACGGGCGGAACGACCGCTGGGTCGACGTGCGCGTCGACGACCACGAGCGCCCGATCGACGAACTGGAGCGCGTGTTCAAGATCTACGACGTGACGCTCTTAGAGCGCGAAGCGCCCGCCGAGACCCGGGAGCTGACCGGCGACGCGGCCCGTGCCGTCGAGTCGGCGCTCGCCGACCTCGGCTTCTACGACGGCGAGCCGACCGCCGAGTTCGGCGACGACGCCCGCGACGCCTTGGAGTCGTTCCGCGGGATGAATAACTTCGAGAACCACTCGCTCCCGGTGCTGGAGGACGCGGTCGCGAGGGGCTGGGACGGGACGGACCCGGACGACGACCCCGAACCGCGGCTTGTCGACGCGATCTGGCGCGGCCTCTCGCGGCTCGACCGCGTCTGACGAGCCGGGGGGAGGGGGGACGCCGATTCGACGGGCGGTCGACGCCGCCGCACTCGCAACGTATAACCGTCGGCTGGCGACTACGAGTCGCATGGGACGATTCCGGAACACGGGACAGCCGGACTGGGACTGGTGGGGTCGCGTGTGGCCGACGCCGGGCGAGACGCTCCGCGAACTCGGCCTCGAAGCCGGGGACGCAGTCGCCGAGATCGGCAGCGGGAACGGCTACTTCGCGCTCCCCGCCGCCCGCGTCGCCGATCCCGGGACCGTCTACGCGGTCGACGTCGACGAAGCCCTCCTCGCGGAGCTTGACCGTCTCACGGACGCGCAGGGGATCGCGAACGTCGCGACCGTCGAGGGCGACGCGCGCGACCTCGCCGACCTCCTTCCGGAGCCGGTCGACGCCGCGCTCCTCTTGAACGCCTTTCACGGGATACCGGACCCGGAGTCGTTCGTGTCGGGCGCCTCCGAGGCGCTCGCGCCCGACGGTCGATTCGTCGTCGTCAACTGGCACGACCGACCGCGCGCGGAGACGCGGATCGACGGGGAGCCGCGGGGGCCGCCCACCGACCTCCGGCTGACGCCCGCGTCGACCCGCGAGACCGTCGAGGGCGCCCCCGGCGGCCTGACGCTCGCGAAGGAGGTCGACCTCCCGCCGTTCCACTACGGGCTCGTCTTCGAGCGGTAGGCGGCGTCGACGCCGCGAGCCAGCCGGGCGTTCGCCGCGCGCTCGGCGCACCGGGCCGGTCGACTTTTGCCCGTCGGCGACCGAGCGGGCCCATGTCCATCGAACCCGAGGCGATCGCGGACCTCATCGAGGAGCAGCTCCCCGACGCGGTCGCGGACGTGACCGCGCCCCGGATCCACAACGACGAGGACGAGGACGCCCACTTCGCGGCGGTCGTCGTCTCCCCGGCCTTCGAGGGCGAGTCGCTCGTCGACCAGCACGAGCGCGTGTACGACGCGGTCGGCGACCACATGACCCGCTCCGTCCACGCGCTGGAGATCAAGACGTACACGCCCGAAGCGTACGTGGAACACGGCGACGGCGCGCTCGCCGGCGACCTCCGCGAGGCCGGACTGCTGCCGATCGACGACGCCTGACGCGGGCGACTCGGCTATTGCGCTCTCGGTTCTCCCAGAGAACGACTGGCGCGAGTTCCGACGTCAGCCGTCGTCTCGGTCGTCCGCCGCGGTCGGCTCGCGGGCGTCCTCCTCGGTCTCCTCGCCGGCGACGCGGTCGGCGACCAGTTCGGCCAGCGGGTCCACCGTGACGGTCAGTCGGGCGACGAGGAAGACGACGGGGACGAGCGCGACGAACAGGAACGCGGCGTCGTACGCCCACGCGGCGTCGTTCAACAGGGGAATCGCCGCGCCGGCGAGCCCGCGGTACGCGACGAGGACCGCCCCGAAGACCACGAGCCAGTAGGCCATCCCGCCGGCGTTCTCGGCGATCCGGTCCGGTCGCGCGTCCCCCTCGGCGTCGGTCCCGTCGAGCGCCAGCCGCGTCAGCTGCGCGAATTTGGGCGCGGCGTACAGGAGGATACCGGCAACCGCGAGCGCGACGACGCCCGTCGCGACCGCGGCGAACGTCACCGGCGCGAACGGGACGAGCCGGTCGATCCCCGGGAGCAGCGTCACGACCGAGAGGACGCCGACGACGGCCAGCGCCCCGATCAGTAGCTTGCTCGCCGACCGAACCGTGTCGCGGTCGAGTGCGCTTCCGATCGCTGAGTCGTTCGAGCTCATAGGCGCTCGGCCGTTGCCGGCGGAGCGACATATAACGGGAACGCCGTTGCGCCGAGTTGACGCGGTTTCAGTCGAATTAAATTCGCGGGCGAGAGCGCCCGGAGCAGCTAAAACGCGGCGAGAGAGGCGATTTAGCGACGACCGCCGGACAGCCGAGCGAGCCGCCGGAGCACCCGCGGGAGTCGCACGCACCGGCAGTCACAGCATTGCTACCGAATCGCACGATTACACGCGGATGACGCCTTCCAGTACCTTTTACAGCGTCTCGCGGGAAGGCCGAGACATGGGAGACGACTACCGCACGGAAGAGGACAGCCTCGGCGAGATGCAGGTGCCGGCGGACGCCTACTGGGGCGCGCAGACCCAGCGCGCCGTCGAGAACTTCCCGATCTCGGGGATCCCGATGAGCCGGCGGTTCATCCGCGCGCTCGGCGTCGTGAAGAAGGCGGCCGCGCAGGCGAACCGCGACCTCGGCCTCGTCGAGGACGACACCGCGGAGGCGATCGTCGCGGCCGCGGACGAGGTCATCGCGGGCGAGCACGACGACCAGTTCCCGGTCGACGTGTTCCAGACCGGCTCCGGCACCTCCTCGAACATGAACGCCAACGAGGTCATCGCCAACCGCGCCGCCGAGATCGCGGGCGCGGAGATCGGCGACCGGGTCGTCCACCCCAACGACCACGTCAACTACGGGCAGTCGTCGAACGACGTGATCCCCACGGCGATGCACGTCGCCGCGCTGGAGGCCGTCGAGAAGGACCTCGTGCCCGCGCTGGAGACGCTCCACGCCGAACTCGAGGCCAAGGAGACGGAGTTCGACGGCGTCGTCAAGACGGGGCGGACGCACCTCCAAGACGCGACGCCGATCCGGCTCGGCCAGGAGTTCGGCGGCTACCGGACGCAGGTCTCGAAGGGCATCGAGCGCGCCGAGGCCGTCCAGCCGAGCCTCCGCGAGCTCGCCCTCGGCGGCACCGCGGTCGGGACCGGGCTCAACACCCACCCCGAGTTCCCGGAGCTGGCCGCGGAGTACATCTCCGACGAGACCGGGACGGAGTTCCGCGAGGCGGAGAACCACTTCGAGGCGCAGGCCGCCCACGACGCGATGGCGGAGGGGCACGGCGCGCTCAAGACGATCGCCGGCAGCCTCAACAAGATGGCCAACGACCTGCGGCTGCTCGCCTCGGGCCCGCGCAACGGGCTCGGCGAGGTCGAACAGCCCGAGAACCAACCCGGCTCGTCGATCATGCCCGGCAAGATCAACCCGGTCGTCGCGGAGTCGGTCAACCAGGTCCACAAGCAGGTCGTCGGCAACGACGCCGCCGTCTCCGCGGGCGCGGCCCGCGGCGAGATCGACCTGAACCTCTACAAGCCGGTGATCGCGCACAACTTCCTCGAGTCGGCGGCGCTGCTCTCGAACGTCGCCGAGACGTTCGGCGAGCGCTTCGTCGGGAAGCTGGAAGCGAACGAGGAGTTCGCGCGCGAGCGCGTCGAGCAGTCGATGGCGCTGGCGACCGCGCTGAACCCCGCGATCGGCTACGACAAGGCCAGCAAGGTCGCGAAGACCGCGCTGAACGAGGGGAAGAGCGTCCGCGAGGCCGCGGTCGAGGCCGGCTACCTCACCGAGGACGAGGCCGACGAGGTGCTCGACCCCGAGGCGATGACCCGCCGCGTCATCCTCGGCGACGAGGACTGAACCGGCCGCCCGTCGCCGTCAGTCCGCGACCTCGCAGCCCAGCCCTTCGAGTTTCCGGACGGCGGCGGCGAGGTCGTCCCGCTTGACGAGCACGTGGTCGGTCGCGTACGACGAGAGGGCGAACACCGAGACGTCGGCCTCGGCGAGCGCCGTCGCGACGGCCGCGAGGAACCCCACGAGCTCGAAGGGGAGCTCCATCTCGAAGGTGAGCCGCTTCCACCCCGGCTCGACCGCGTCGGCCTCGACCGCGTCCATCCGTCCCTGCTCGATCACGACCGTCGTCTCGTTCGCCTCCCGGACCGTCGCGAACGCGTCCGGGTGGTCGCCGTCGGTCCGGCAGACCGCGTACGTCTCGTCCGAGACGCCGACCGCTCCGCCCTCGAGGAACTCGGCGGGATCCATGCGGTCCGCAGAGGCCGGACGAGCAAAAAGGCGCGCCAGGCGGCATCATTGCCGCCGTTATCTCCCGATCTGCGGCTCTCATCGGTTGCGGCTCGGACGCCGCCTCGGTCGCGGTCCGCGCCGAATCGGAACCATTTAAGCCGGTGTCGGTACCGATCCCACACGGATGAAACTTCACGAATATCAAGCGAAGTCTCTCTTCGCGGACGCCGGGATCCCGGTACCGGACTCCCGGCTCGCGACGAGCGTCGACGAAGCGCTCGGCGCCGTCGACGAGATCGGCTACCCGGCCGCGATCAAGGCGCAGGTCCACGTGGGGGGCCGCGGCAAGGCCGGCGGGATCAAGATCGCGACAGACCGCGAGGAGGCCGAGCAGTACGCCGACGAGATCCTCGGGATGGACCTGAAGGGGTACACCGTCGATCAGGTCCTCGTCGAGGCGGGCGTGGACTTCGTCGACGAGCTGTACGTCGGCGTCACGATGGACCGCGGCGAGGGGAAGCCGGTCCTGATGGTGTCGACCGAGGGCGGCGTGAACATCGAGGAGGTCGCCGAGTCGAACCCCGACGCGATCGCGCGCGAACACGTCGACCCCGCGTTCGGCCTCCACCCGTACCAGGCCCGCAAGGTCGTCTACGAGGCCGGCGTCGACGCGGACGTGGCGCTCGACGTGGCGTCGATCCTCTCGACGCTGTACGACCTCTACGAGGAGAACGACGCCTCCGAGATCGAGGTCAACCCCGTGATGATCACGGGCGACCGCGACGTGGTCGCCGCGGACGCCGTGATGAACATCGACGAGGACGCGCTGTTCCGCCAGTCCGACCTGGCCGATATGGCCGAGGCCTCCTACGAGGACGACCTCGAACGCAAGGCCGGCGAGTACGGCTTCGACTACGTCCGGCTCTCCGGGAACGTCGGCATCATCGGTAACGGCGCCGGCCTCGTGATGACGACGCTCGACTTGGTCGACTACTACGGCGGCGCGCCCGCGAACTTCCTCGACATCGGCGGCGGGGCGAAGGCCGAGCGCGTCACGCAGGCGCTCGACATGGTGTTCTCCGACGATAACGTCGACGCCGTCGTCTTCAACATCTTCGGCGGGATCACCCGCGGCGACGAGGTCGCCAAGGGGATCAACGAGGCGCTCGAGCAGTTCGACGAGATCCCGAAGAAGGTGGTCGTCCGGCTCGCCGGCACGAACGCCGAGGAGGGGATGGAGATCCTGAACACCGACCTCGTCGAGGTCGAGAAGACGCTGGAGGACGCGGTCCAGCGCGCTGTCGCGAACGCCGAGGAGGTGACCCAATGAGCATTTTCGTCGATGACGACACCAGAGTGGTGGTCCAGGGGATCACCGGCGGGGAGGGGAAGTTCCACGCCGGCCAGATGATCGAGTACGGCACGAACGTCGTCGCCGGCGCGGTGCCCGGCAAGGGCGGGCAGGAGGTCCACGGCGTCCCCGTCTACGACACCGTCGACGAGGCCGTCGAGGCCGAGGACGCGGACGCCTCCGTCATCTTCGTCCCGCCGGCGTTCGCGGCTGACGCGATCTTCGAGTCGCTCGACACCGACCTCGACCTCGCGGTCGCGATCACGGAGGGCATTCCGACCCAGGACATGGCGAAGGTGAACAAGCGGCTGGACGAGACCGACACCCGCCTCATCGGCCCGAACTGCCCCGGGATCATCACGCCCGGCGAGGCGAAGCTCGGCATCCTCCCCGGCAACATCTTCTCCGAGGGGAACGTCGGGCTCGTCTCCCGCTCCGGCACGCTCACCTACCAGGTCGTCGACAACCTCACCGAGCGCGGGCTCGGCCAGTCGACCGCCATCGGCATCGGCGGCGACCCGATCATCGGCACGTCCTTCGTCGACGCCCTCGAGGCGTTCGAGGCCGACACCGACACCGACGCGGTCGTGATGTGCGGCGAGATCGGCGGCGAGGACGAGGAGCAGGCCGCGAAGTTCATCGGCGAGCACATGGACACGCCGGTCGCCGGCTTCATCGCCGGGCGCACGGCCCCGCCGGGCAAGCGCATGGGCCACGCGGGCGCCATCGTCTCGGGCTCCGGGACGGGCACGGCGCAGTCGAAGATCGACGCGCTCAACGATGCGGGCGTCCCCGTCGGCGACACCCCCGAGGAGGTCGCCGACCACGTCGAGGACTTCCTGTAGACGCCCGCCCCCGCGTCCGGGCGCGCCGTCGGCGGCTCTAGTTTTCAATCCCGGTAGTTAGAGCGAAAGCTAAAGTTACCGCTGGCGTAACCGTCGATCATGAACTCAGGTCCCGACGACCCGCCGCCTCGCTCCGGCGCGGAGGCTCCCGATCGGTCGGGACCGGCCGACGACACCGCGACGCGAATCATGTTCGTCGACGACGAACCGGGGGCGGCCGACCTCGCCGCGACCCACGTCGAGCGGCTGCTCGACGGCGTCGAACCGATCACGCGGCTCTCCCCCGACGAGGCGCTCGACGTCGTCCGCGAGGGGTCGATCGACTGTATCGTCAGCGACTTCGACATGCCGGGGCACAACGGGCTGGAGTTCCTCGAGTCGGTCCGCGAGGTCGACCCCGACGTCCCCTTCGTCCTATTCACCGGCAAGGGGAGCGAGGAGATCGCGAGCGAGGCCATCTCGGCCGGCGTCACCGACTACCTCCAGAAGGGGTCGGGACGCGACCGCTACGAGATGCTCGCCAACAGCGTCGCGAACGCGCTCGGCCGACGGCGGGCGGAGCGCGACCTCCGGGAGGTGAACGACCAGATCACCGGGATCCACCGGTTTGCGACCGGACTCGCGGACGTCGAGGACGTCCCGACCGTGTTCGACCGCGTCATCGACGTCGCCGAGGAGATCCTCGAGTTCGACCGCTGCGTCGTCGCCCGCCGGCGCGGCGACCGGCTCGTCCCGGTGGTCCGGTCGGAGAGCGTCTCGCCCGACGAGATCCGCACGTTCGACGTCGACGAGGGCGTGGTCGGCTACACCGCGCGGGAACAGCGGACCGTCGTGGTGGACAACCTCAGCGTCGACCCGGCCGACCCGGACGAGCTGGAGAGTCCGGCGGACTCGGCCGACTCGGGGCCGCAGGCGCCCGACCACGACCGGGTCGGCGGCCCGGAGCCCCTCGACACGGCGGAGGTCGCGGACCCGGTCTCGGACGACGTCCGGTCCGCGATCAGCGTACCGATCGGGCCGTACGGGGTGTTCCAGGCCGTCTCGGACGGCTACGCCGCCTTCGGCGACAGCGACGTCGAGTTCGCCGAGCTCATCGCGTCGCACGCCGCGAACGCGATCGACCGGATCCGGACGGAGACCGAACTCCGCACCGAGCGGGACCGCCTCGCGGCGCTGTACGACAACCTCCCGCTGCCGATGGCGTCGACGGTCATCGACGCGGACGGGACGAAGCGCCTGACGAACACCAACGACGCCTTCGTGGAGACGTTCGGCTTCGACGCCGCCGACTCGACGTACGAAGAGGTCTCAGACGCGGTCATTCCGCCGGACACCGACAAGTTCGAACACGAGAGCCTCGTCCGGGACGACGAGCCGATCAGGCTCGAAGTGCGCCGCCGGACCACCGACGGGCTGCGCAACTTCATCCTCCACGCGATCCCCGTCGTCCAGCCGGAGGAGTCGGTGGTGTACTCCATCTACGCCGACATCGACGAGCAGAAGCGGGTCCAACAGACCCTCAGGAAGCTCCACGCGACGACGCGGGAGATGTTCGGCGGCGAGACCCGCGAGGACGTCGCCGCGGTGGCCGCCCGCGCCGCGATAGACACCCTCGAGTTCCCGAACAGCGGCGTCCGACTGTACGACCCGTCGGCCAACCGTCTCCGCCCGACGGCGATCAGCCGGGAGGCGACGGAGGCGTTCGGAGAGCGGCCGGCGTTCGGTCCGGGCGACGGGTTCGTCTGGGACGCCTTCGACTCCGACGAGCCGATCGTCGTCGACGACCTCGAGGCGGTCGACACCACGGTCGGGTACGGCGACCTCCGGAGCCTCCTTGTCGTGCCGCTCGGCGACCACGGCGTGATGCCGCTCGGCTCGCAGGAGCCGGCGTTCTTCGACGAGACCGACCTCCAACTGGCCCGCGTCCTCGCGGCGAACGTCACCGTCGCGCTCGATCACGCCGAGCGGACCGAGCAGTTACGCGACCGCGACGCCGCGCTCCAGCGCGAGATCGAGCGGTTGGAGAAGTTCGCCGGCTTCGTCTCCCACGACCTCCAGAACCCGCTCAACGTCGCTGCCGGTCGCACGGACCTCGCGCGCGCCGTGACGGACGACGAGGCCGTGATCCAGGAGCTCCGGCAGGTCGAGGCCGCCCACGACCGGATGAAACAGCTGATCGACGACCTCCTCGCGCTCGCGCGCCAGGGGCAGACGGTCGACGAGATCGAGTCCGTCTCGCTCGACGCGGCCGCCGAGCGGGCGTGGCGCACCGTCGACACCGAGGACGCGACGCTCGATCTCTCCCGGGCCGACTTCACGGTCGAGGCCGACCCGGAACGGCTCCGGACGCTCCTCGAGAACCTGTTCACGAACAGCGTGGAACACGGTTCCACGAGCGGTCGGGCGGAGCCCGATAATAGCGTGGAACACGGAACCGCTGACGGTTCGGCGGATTCGGACGCGACGGGCGGCCTGACGGTCTCCGTCGGCCCGCTTCCGGACGGCTTCTACGTCGCGGACGACGGGGACGGCTTCGACATCGACCCCGAGGAGGCGGCGGAGTACGGGCGGTCGAGCAGCTCGGACGGGACCGGCTTCGGCCTCGCGATCGTCCGCGAGATCGCGGCCGCACACGGGTGGGAACTCGCAATCGACGACGCGGACGGCGCTCGGTTCGAGTTCCGCCAGCAGAACTAATATATAAAAGACGGGTTGGCGTGCGCCGCGCGCGCACAGGCGGGCCACGGTTATGCGCGATTCGCCCCTGTAAATGAGGTATGGACGAAGGCACCCGCGAGCTGCTCGAACCGCTCCCGCCGAGCGCCAAGCTGGTCTACTACGTGCTCGACGCGGAGGGTCGGTTCGACCAGACCGGCCTCGCCGAGGAGACCCGACTCTCGACCCGCACCGTCCGGTTCGCGGTCGAGAAGCTCACCGAGGTCGGCCTCGTCGAGGAGGGGCTCTGCCCCCGTGACGCCCGCCGCTCCGTCTACCAGGCCGTGCCGCCCGCCGAGCGCGACGGCGTCGACGAGCCGGAGGCGACCGCCGAGTCCGCCTCGGAGGCCGACCCGGCCACCGCTGCCGTCGCCGAGGACTGACTCCCGGCGGGTCGGCCCGCCGCCCTCCACGCCCCGATCCGTCGCGTTTTTGCCCGCGGGGTCGTTAACGTAATCACTCCGATGGCGACGTACCACATCGAAACGTACGGCTGTAGCTCGAACCGGGGCGAGAGCCGGGAGATCGAGCGCGCCCTCCGCGACGGGGGCCACCGACCGGCCGACGGCCCGGAAGACGCGGACGTCGCCATCCTCAACACCTGTACCGTCGTCGAGAAGACGGAGCGGAACATGCTCCGCCGCGCCGAGGAGCTGTCGGAGACGACCGCCGAGCTCGTCGTCACCGGCTGTATGGCGCTCGCGCAGGGCGAGATGTTCGCCGAGGCCGACGTCGACGCCGAGGTCCTCCACTGGGACGAGGTCCCGACCTACGTGCTCAACGGCGAGTGCCCGACGGTCACCCCGGACGCCGAGCCGGTCTTGGACGGCGTCGTCGGCATCCTCCCCATCGCGCGCGGCTGTATGAGCAACTGCTCGTACTGTATCACCAAGTTCGCGACCGGCCGGGTCGACTCCCCGTCGGTCGCGGAGAACGTCGAGAAGGCGCGGGCCCTGATCCACGCCGGCGCGAAGGAGATACGCGTCACCGGCCAGGACACGGGCGTCTACGGCTGGGACAACGGCGACCGGAAGCTCCCCGAGCTCCTCGACCGGATCTGCGACATCGACGGCGACTTCCGGGTCAGGCTGGGGATGGCGAACCCCGGCGGAATCCACGGCATCCACGAGGAGCTGGCCGACGTGTTCGCCGAGAACGAGGAGCTGTACGACTTCATCCACGCGCCGGTCCAGTCGGGCTCCGACGACGTGCTCGAAGACATGCGCCGGCAGCACCGCGTCGAGAAGTTCCGCGAGGTCGTCGACACCTTCGACGAGCGGCTCGACCACTGGACGCTGTCGACCGACTTCATCGTCGGCTTCCCCACCGAGGACGAGGCCGACCACGAGCGCTCGATGGACCTGCTCGCCGAGGTCCGCCCCGAGAAGATCAACGTCACCCGCTTCTCGAAGCGGCCCGGGACCGACGCCGCCGACATGAAGGGCCTCGGCGGGACGATCAAGAAGGAGCGCTCGAAGGCGATGTCCGAGCTGAAGATGGAGGTCGTCGCCGAGGCGTACGAGTCGATGGTCGGCGAGACGTTCGAGGTGCTCGTCGTCGAGGAGGGGACCGGCGACTCGGTCAAGTGCCGCGACGGCGCGTACCGGCAGATCATCGTCCAAGGGGCGTCCGACCGCGGCGTCGAGGTCGGCGACTTCCTCACCGTCGAGGTGACCGGCCACAACACGGTGTACGCGTTCGGCGACCCCGTGACGGAGTCGGAGCCGGCCGACGGCGACTCGGTCGAGCGCGACGACCGGCCGGAGTCCGCGCCGTCGACGGCCTAGCGCTCCGAGACCGACTCGCCTTCTCCGCCGGGCTTCGACCCGGAACCCTCCGACCCGCGCTCCCAGAGTCGATCGCCGTCCGGGTCGAAATCGTCCGGCTCGAAGTCCCCCGGATCGGCGTCGTCCGCCGCGTCTGGACCGGGTCTGTCGGGGAGTTGGATCCGGACCGCCGTTCCCCGCGGCTCGTTCGCCGCGAACTCCACCGTTCCGCCCGCCCGAGTCGTGGCCCAGTATATCAGCCACAGCCCGATCCCCTCGGTGTGTTCGAGCGGCGTCTCCTCCGTGTTCCGGAGCGTCCGCCGCTCGATCCGTGGGATGCCTCGCCCGTCGTCCGCCACGACGAGGTGGACGCTGTCCTCGCACCACACGCGCACCGTCACGGTCACGTCGTCGTTGTGTTCGACGGCGTTCCGCAGCGCCTCCTCGATCGCGACCGGAACGGACGGGTGCGTCCGGACCACGCAGCGCTCTGGGAGCTCCGTGCGGATCGTCGCGTCGGGCGCGTCCGCGGTCAGCTGCGCCACCTCCTCCTCGACGACGGCGACGAGGTCCACCGAGCACCGCGCGTCGGTCCGCCAGATCGACGCGAGCCGTCGCGTCCGGTCGCTCGTCTCGAGGAGCGACTCCAAGTGCTCTCGGATCGTCGCCACCTGCGCTCGGGTCTCGGGGTTCCCGTCCGCGTCCCGGATCTCGGTGAGGTAGCCGAGCGCCACGGAGAGCTCGTTCCGGATGTTGTGGCGCAACACCCGGTCGTTGATCGAGAGGAGCGTCGCGAGCTCCTGCGCCTCGGTGAGCTGTTCGTCGGCCTTCACCGCGTAGAGACCCCCGCGCGACCCGACCGCCGCGCCGAGGCTGGCGGCGAGCGAGAGCAGGAAAGAGAGCTTGAACGCGTGGTGGCCGATCAACCAGATGACCCAGACGACGCCGGCGAGCGCGGCGAACCCGAGCGCGGTCCCCGCGCCGATCCGCACCGCGCGCCACTGGCCCGAGCGGGAGATCCCCCAGCGCGGGAGGTCGCGGACGGTGTAGAAGGCGACGCTGGAGAGGCCGAGTATCAGCAGCGTTTCGAGAACGATCCCCACGCTTTGCCCCTGGTGCGCCAGATGACGGGCGCCGAGGCCGAAACAACACCCCCCGAGCGCGGCGAACCCGTATCGAGGGGCGATGCGGGGGGCCATTGCCGCTACTACTCCCTTCCGACGGATATCGGTTTCTAGTCCCGACGAGGCCCGGCCGCGCTACTCCTCGTAGATCATCTCGACCTCGTCGGCGAACCGGTCTAGGATGTTCCGCCGCTTCTTCTTCATCGTCGGCGTGAGCAGGTCGTTCGCCTCGGTGAACTCCTCTTCGACGAGCCGGAACTGCTTGATCTGCTCGTACGACTCGAACTCGTCGTTCACCCGGTCGACCTCCTGCTGGATGCGGTCGCGGACGCGGTCATCGCGGCAGACCGCGGCGCGGTCCTCGGGGAGGTCGACGCCGCCGGCCTCTGCCCACGCGGTCAGCTGCTCGAAGTTCGGGACGATGAGCGCCGAGACGAACTTCCGACCGTCGCCGAGGACGACGCACTGCTCCACGAACTCGTTCGCGGCGAACCGGTCTTCGATCGGTCCGGGGGCGACGTTCTTGCCGGTCGAGAGCACGAGCAGCTGCTTGGCCCGCTCGCGGAACGCGACGTACCCGTCCGGACGGAGCTGGACGATGTCGCCGGTGCGGAACCACGGCTCCGCGGCCGCGGCCTCCGGGTCGGTCTCGCCCTCGCCGACCCGCTCGTCCGGCGGGGTGCCGGCGGTCACGGCGTCCTCCGGAAGGTCGTCGGCGTCGACGAAGGCGTCAGCGGTCGCGTCCGGGCGGTTCCAGTACCCCTCCGTCACCTGCGGGCCGCGGACGAGCAGCTCGCCCACGTCGCCCGCCAGGTCGGCGACTTCCTCGCCGACGACGCCGTCGTCGATCGCGATCTCGGTGTCGACGACCGGCGGTCCGATGGTCCCCACCTGCGGCCGCTCGGGCGGGTTGACGCAGATCACCGGCGACGTCTCCGTCAGCCCGTACCCCTCCAGGATCGGGAGGTCCATCGCGTGGTACAGCGCGCACAGCTCCGCCGACAGCGACCCGCCGCCCGAGATGAAGAAGTCGATGTTCCCGCCGATCGCCTCCCTGACCGACGAGAAGACGAGCCGGTCGGCGACCGCGCGCTTGGCGTCGAGCAGCGCGCCGGGGTCGTCGGCCTCGTGGTGGTCGCGGCCGACGTCGACCGCCCACTCGAAGATCCGTTCCTTCACCGGCGACTCGCTCGCCTGCTCGCGGATCGCGTCGTACAGCTTCTCGTAGACCCGCGGGACGCTCGTCGTCGTCGTCGGCCGGACGAGCCCGAAGTCCTCGCGGAGCGTGTCGGGACTCTCCGCGTACGCGACGGTCGCCCCCGCCGCGAACATCATGTAGTGGCCCGCCATCCGCTCGAAGACGTGCGCGAGCGGGAGGAAGGATAGCGTCGTCGACTCGGCGGAGATCCCGGGGGCGTCCGAGTCGCGGTCGGGCCGGTCGGCGAACCGGCGGTAACACTGCGAGACGTTGTCTCGGAAGTTGCCGTGCGTGAGGCGGACGCCCTTCGGCTTCCCGGTGGTCCCGGAGGTGTAGATGAGGCTGGCGAGGTCGTCGACGCCGACCGCGTCGATCCACCCCTCGTAGGCGGCCTCGTCGAACGCGTCCTCCCCGAGCGCGTGGACCTCGCCGAGTCCGTACACGTCGTCCGCGTCGCCGTCGAGGTCGTCCGCGTCGACGTCGTCGACGGTGACGATCGCGTCGAGCTCGTGGCCGAGGTCGTCGCGCACCGCCAGCACGTCCGCGAGCATCTCGCGGTTCTCGGCGACGACCACGGTCGCCTCGGGGTCCGCCAACAGGTACCGCAGCTGGCTCGGCGAGGAGGAGGCGTACACGGTGGTCACGACCGCCCCCGCGGACAGCGCCGCGAAGTCGGTCTGCGCCCACTCCATGCGGGTCTGCGAGTACATCGCCACCCGGGTGTCGTCGTCGACGCCCAGCTCGCGGAACCCCGCCGCGAGGTTGCGGACGATCCCGCGCATCTCGGCGTACGTCAGGTCGGCGTACCCGCCCGCGGGGGCCGGCTCGATCACGCCCTCGGCGACGAGCGAGCGGTCGTAGATCCCCCCCTTGTACCGCTGCGCGGTCCGCGGCGCGTGCCGCTCCGCGGTCCGCTCGAACATCTGCGGAAGCGTCTCCCGGGCGATCGCGTCGTCCGTGAACGCTCGTTCCGCCGCTTGCCAACTCATACACCCCCCGTCCCGCCCTACGTTCATAAACAATCCGGTAGTTTTGAGTTTCCCGGCGGGCGGCGGGATCGGCCTCCGATCGCATCCGCGCGCTAGTGGCCGGGGCCCGGCCATCGGACCCTCTATCGGGTCAGTGGTCGCCGGCGATCCGCGCGCCGATTCGGTCCCTGTCCGCGCGGATCCCGTCGGCGACCTCGGCGATCTGCGCCAACACCGGGTAACGCGGACCGTCGGTGGGACCGTAGAGGTAGTGGTAGAAGGGTCGCTCTCTGTCCGTGTCGACCGCCGTCTCTGGCGTCAGCGGGGGGTCGTCGAGGGAGACCTGCCGCTCGGCGGCGAGTTCGTCGCACTGGCGTTCGAGCTCCGTCAGTCGGTTCCACACGTCGATCGCCGCGTCCGCCTCGCTCTCGGACCGGATCCCGTCCATGTGCCCGACCAGCCGACGGCGGCGGCGGTCGATCGTCGACAGCGCGGCCTCGCGGTCGTCGAGCTCGGCGATTTCCTCGTCGATGGCGTCGACGAGTCGGTTTCGGGCGTCGACGGCGTGGCGGCTCCGGTCGACGAGCGCCGACTGGGCCCCGCTCGACAGGCCGCCGTCGGACGCCAGCGCCGTCGCGGTGTCCGGACCCAGCTCGGCGGCCAGGCTCTGGGCGGTCGTCTCGTCGTACTCGGCGCGGTAGTGGGGCAGGGACATGACAGTGTCCTCGTACGCGGCCAGCACCCGCCTGAGGGTGACGTTGTCGCCGGCCGGGCCGCCGCCCGGCCGCCGCCCGCCGCCGCCGATCCCGCGCAGGGCGGCGGCCGGCACGCCGGACGGGGTCGCGTCCGTCGCGACCGAGACCGTGTCGATCCGGCCGACCCGTTCGGCGAACGTCTCGAACGCGTCCCGCTCGTCGAGGACGCGCCGGCGCTCGTCGCGGCAGGCGGCCTCGGCCTCGCGGACGTACGCGAAGGTAAGCAGCGCGAGGACGCCGACGAGCGCGACCGCCGTGACGACGCTCGGCTGCGTCGCGATCGCCCCGAGGTCGCACCAGACGCTCGTACAGCCCACCCCCGTCAGCCCCTGGTCGGGGATCTGGAACACCGCCGTCGAACTCGGGTGTACGCTCATACGAACCGTTAACACACTACACGCACAAAGCGCTTTGGGCCGTTCGGCGTCGCTCGCGCGGGTCTCGCCGCTTCAACGGCGATAGCGGGATCAGTTCCGGACGCCGTCGTCGGTGATCACGGTGTCGATCATCCCGATGGGCGTGGCGTCGTAGCTGGGGTTCTCGATCTCGACGTCCTCGACCGGCTCGCGCATCACCTCGACGGCGTCGCGGAACTCGTTTTCGAACCGGAACTCCTCGATGGTCTTCGCGCCCGAGCCGACCGCGGTGACGGGGACGCCCAGCTCGCGGGCGGTCACCACGAGCGGGAACGTGCCGATCCGGTTGTAGTACGTCCCGCCGGTGATACACGTGATCCCGAGCAGGACGCGGTCGCAGTCGCGGAGCGCGTACCCCATCGCGCTGTCGACGACCATGTGGACGTCGACCCGAGAGATCCCGGCGAGCACGCGGGCGGTCTTGCGGCCGAGGGTCCGCGGGCGCGCCTCGGTGACGTAGACGGTCAGGTGCGCCCCGTCGCGCGCGGCGTTCTCGACGGCCTCTAACACCGTCGTCGAGTAGTCGTGGACGAGCAGCGTGTCCCCGTCCTCGATGTGCTCGGCCGCGTTCGCCGCCGCCTCGCCCTTCGCCGTCTCGATGTCTTCCGTGACGCGGGCGATCACGTCCTCCAAGAGCTGCTTCGCGCCCTCGACGCTCGTCGCCTCGCCGACGATGGAGCGCTCGACCTCGCGCATCGCGTTGTGGAGCGCGGCGTGGGACGGGTTCGACCGGCGGAGCACGCCCGCGTTGTGTTCGAGGTCGCGCTCGAACTCGTCGACGGTCACGTACTCCCGGTCCAACAGGTCCGCGAGCGACCGCGTCGCCTTCACGGCCACCGCCGACGTGCTGTGGGTCCGCATCGCCCGGATCTCGGCGACGGTCTCGTCGATCATGCCCGAAAGGTCGACCGCGCCGGTAAAAGGGGTTCCGGGGACGCGTCGCCCGCGAGGCGTCCCGGGACGCGCCGACGGACTACTCGAACCCGATCCGGTCGACCGCCCGGGGCAGACAGCCGGCGTCCGGTTCGAGGTACGAGTAGTGGTCCGCGACCAGGTCGGTGACGCCGACGTCGGTGTAGTCGTCCGGCGCGGTCGCCGACTCGGCCGCTCCGCCGTGCCCGACCGCTCGGGTCCGGTCGGAGGCGCGGTACACCCAGCCGAGGACGCGGTCGTTCCGGCTGTGGAAGTTGTAGACCGGGGCGTCGAGCGCCGCGATCGCGGCCCCGTACCTCCCGCCGGTCCCGACGCTGTCGTGCGGGATCGCGCCGCCGAACAGCGACGCCGAGGCGAGGACCTCCGTCCGGCCCCTGTCCGCGAGTTCGCGGAGCGCCGCCCCGGTCACGCGAGCGCCGAGCGAGTGCGCGAAGAGGTGGACCGACCGCCCGTCCTCCTCCGCCCACGCCGTCAGCCAGTCGGCGAGCGGAGCGGCGTTGTCGTCGGCGGTGCGCTTCGCCGGTCCCCAGTCGGCGTTCGACGACCACGAGTAGCCGACGACGGGGAGCGCGCTCGCGGCGTCGGGCGCTTCCGAGGCCGCCTCTAACCCCAGCCGGGCGGCGTACGCCTGATCGCGGGCCGACGCGGCGTCCGCGCCGAGCCCGTGGACGTACAGGGCCACCGCGTCGGCCCCGCCGAACTCCCACGAGCCCGAGCGCGCAGTCGGATCGGCGTCGTCGAGCCGGCCCCGAGTCGACACCATCGGCTGCGCCTCGGGGGCCTCGTACCCGCCGAAGTCGCCGGAGAGCGCGTTCGCGACGTAGAGCCCGCCGCCCCCGAGGAGGCCGACGCCGCCCGCGACGCCGTACAGGAGCCGGCGACGCGTGACGAGAGCGCCCGCGTCGTCCGCGGATTCAGGTTCGCCGGGGTCGTCCGAAGTGGAGTCCGATGAGATACCGACACGTCGGTCCGAACGATCAAATAGCTGACGCGGCGGCGACGGCTGTTTATCGGTCGGTCCCGTACGACGGGTATGAGCTACCCGGTCACGTACTACTGCCCGCACTGCGGGACGCTCGTCGCGCTCGAACGCGAGGGGTACCTCGCGGACAAGTCGGTGACGCCGTACCCGCTGGAGGGGTGGACGTACGCCGACCCGACCGAGCCGTTCGACGCCGACGGGAGCGACGAGGCTGAAGCCGAGAGCGAGAACGGGGCGGCCAGAGACGACGGAGCCGGCGACGCCGCCGACGTCGACGGCGTCCGGTTCGTCTGCGGCGAGAGCGGGGGCGTCGAGTGGGATCCGCACGACGGCGTGCGTGGAACCGACGTCGGCGGCGACGAGCCGTACCGGGAGCCGGACGCCGACGGGGTCGGTTGCGGCGAGGCGTTCTACCTCTCGTTCGTCCGCTACGACCAGGGCCGGGAGGTCGACCCGAGCGCGGAGACGGAACTCGTCGAGATCGACCCCGACCCGCGGCCGAGCGGCCCGCGCGGCCCGACCGGTCCCGGCGAGGCCGGCGGTCCGAGCGACTCCGACGGCGGCTTCTGGTGACTACTTGACTGGTCGTTTACACCCGGGTCATAGCGTGTCTCGGTCGAACAGCTGTAAGCCCCACCCGCACAGTACCGCCCAGCACCTCACGCCTCCCCAGCCTCGCGGTTCGCGCTCTCCGAGCGCTCACCGCATCTCTCGCGCGTGCTCCTCGCGGCCGCCTGCGGCGGCCACTCAGAGGCACGCGCCACCGCCTCGTCCGTTTATGTTCATCTCTCTGCGAATCGCCCGCGAGTTCCCGAGTCTAACAGCCAAACCCCTTAAACGGGGAGCGAGTACCCTCGATCATGGAAAGCATCAATCGGACCGCGATCGAGCTGGTCGACGAGGCCCTCGACTTCGCCGGCGAGCTCGACGTCGTCGGCTACGAGCTGGACAACGGCGCCACCGTCGTCGACTTCGGGATCGACGCGGCCGGCGGGGTCGAGGCGGGACTGCTGCTCGCGGAGATCCAGACGGCGGGGCTCGCGAACCTCCGGACGCGGATGGGCGACCTGGCCGGCGCCCCGCGCCAGTACGTCGAGCTGTCGACGGACCACCCGGCGGTCGCGCTGCTCTGCTCGCAGAAGGCCGGCTGGGAAGTGACGACCGAGAGCGGCTTCGAGGGGCTCGGCTCCGGCCCCGCCCGCGCGCTCGTCGGCCGCGAGACGGAGTTCGAGCGCGTCGGCTACTACGACTCCGCTGAGTTCGCCACGCTCGCGATCGAGTCGACGACGCTCCCCGATGAGGAGGTCGCCGAGCAGGTCGCTGAGATGGCCGAGGTCGACGCCGAGGGCGTCTTCCTCCCGACGTTCGCCACCGGCTCGACCGCCGGCTCGGTCACGACCGCGGCCCGCGCCGCCGAGCTCGCCGTCTTCCGCCTGTTGGAGATCGGCTACGAGCCGACGGACGTGCTCCACGCCTCCGGCTCCGCGCCGCTCGCGCCGCCGACCCGCGACGAGACCGAGGCGATGGGCCGGACCAACGACGCGCTCGCGTACGGCGGCGAGGTCCACCTCCAGGTCGCGCGCGACGACGACCGGTTCGGCGAGATCGTCTCCACCGCGAGCGAGGAGTACGGCACCCCCTTCGTCGACGTGTTCGAGGACGCCGACTGGGACTTCTACGACGTCCCCGAGAGCGTGTTCGCCCCGGCGCAGGTCACCGTCGACGTCGTCGACGGCCCCGTCTACACCGTCGGCGAGACGGACGAGGAGCTGCTCGCGGAGTCGTTCGGCTACCGCTGACCCCGCGAGCCACCCCGCCCCACCGATGCGCCTCAAACCCGTCCCCGACCCGCCGGCCGACCTCGACGCGCTCCGCGAGTTCCAGCGAGCGATCCCGCTCGTCCCCGGCGACACCGACGACTGCTGCGCCCGCCTCCGCCGGCGACGCGACCTCTCCGACCGGCAGACCGCGAACGACTGGCTCGCGTTCCTGCGCGCGCTCGACCTCGTCGAAGAGACTTCCCGCGGGTTCTCCCGCGCCGACGCCGAGCCGACGCCGGACCGCGTCCGCGAGGGGCTCTGCGAGGAGGTGTTGCTCGTCCCCGAGGCGCTCGCGACGCTCGACGCCGCCTCGCCCGACGACCCCGTGACCGCCGCCGACCTCTTCGCGGCGACCCGCGATCGGGTCCCGCGACACGACCGGGCCCGCGACCCCGACTGGGAGGCGAGGTGGCGCGACCGCGCGGCCCGGCTGCTCGGCTGGCTCGCGCTCGTCGACCTCGCCGCGCCCGTCGGCGACGGTTCGGATTCCCCCGAGGCGGAGACGGGCTACGTCGCCGGCGACGCGCGCTGACGTCGGTCGGCCGACCGCTCCGTCGGCCGGATCGCTCCCGCAACAAGCCTTTTACTCGCAGCCGGAGAGGGAGTCGCATGGGACGCTTCGACGAGCGCACGGTCCGCTACGAGCCGACGAGCGTCAAGGACCTGCTCGTCGAGATGAAGGACACGGCGGAGCTGCTGATCGACCTGTCGTACTCCGCGGTCCTCCACGGGAGCCCGACGGTCGCGCACGAGGTCGTCGAACTGGAGCACCGGATGGACGTGCTCCAGATGCGCGCCCGGATGAGCCTCATGCTCGCCGCGCGGAACCCGAACGAGGCGGAGACGCTCGCGCCCGTGCTCGGCGTCATCGCCGCCGCCGACAAGATCGCCGACGCCGCGGGCGACATCGCGAAGATCGTCACCGAGGAGATCGGGCTCCCCGAGGCGATGCGGGGCGCGCTCTCGGCGGGCGTGGAGACGCTCGTCCGCGGGACGGTGAGCGACGGCTCCGCGTACGCCGGCCGGAGGTTGGACGACGTCGACCTCGAGTCCGAGACCGGCGTCCGGGTCATCGCCGTCCGCCGCGACGAGGACTGGATCCTCAACCCCGGCGCGACCACCCGGCTGGAGGCCGGCGACGTGACGCTGTTGCGCGGCCCCGAGGCCGGCGTCGCGGCGGTCTACCCCGAGCTGAGCGGGGAGCCGTACGAGCCGGAGCCCGAGGCCGAGCCCGCGATCGACGACTTGGAGCGCGCGGTCGACTCGATCGTGTTGATGAAGAATCTCTCCGAGCTCGCCGTCGACCTGGCGTACGGGTCGGTCCTCTTCGACAACGAGGAGCTCGCGGAGGAGGTGAGCAACCTGGAGATCGAGGTGGACGCGCTCCAGTCGCGGTTCGAGGCGTGGACGCTCCGCGCCGCCGCGGCGGCGGACGACCCGGTGGCGCTGCGCGGGCTCATCCACCTCGGCGTCGCGACCGAGGAGATCTCCGACGCCGCGCTGACGATCACCGAGGGGGTCCTCCGCGACCTCGACGTCCACCCGGTCGTCGAGATGGCCGTCCAGGAGTCCGACGAGATCATCACCCGCACCGTCGTCGGCGGGGGGAGTCGGTTGGAGGAGACGGACGTCGTCGACGGCGTGCCCGCGACCGACATCTCGACGAGCGTGCTGGCGATCCGCCGGCCGGACGAGGGGTGGCTGGTCGGCCCCGACATCGACACCACGCTGCGGGGCGGCGACGTGATCATCTCGAAGGGAACCCGCACCTCGGCCGAGGAGTTCGATGCCCTCGCGGCGTGACGCGGACGACCCCGAAGGCGGACCCGACGCGGACGAACCGAGGGAAGACCCGGCGGGCGAGGACCCACCGAGCGGAGACGCCGACCCCGCCGCCCTCGCCCGCGCGTACTACGACGCGATCGACGCCGGCGAGTACGACCGGCTCGCGTCGCTGCTCCACCCGGAGTTCGTCCAGCGACGCGCCGACAGGACCTTCGAGGGGCGCGAGCGGTTCGTCGCGTTCATGCGCGACGAGCGGCCGAACACCGACACGACGCACGCGGTCGACGGCGTCTACCCGTCGGGTCCCGGCGTGGCGGTCCGCGGGCGCCTCCTCGACGCCGACGGCAGGGAGCTGTTCGCCTTCGTCGACGTGTTCGAAGTCGACGCAGGGCGGTTGAGCGCGCTGGAGACGTACGGGGCCGAGTCGTAGTCGGCCGCGATTCGGCGGGCTCGCGTGCTCACCACGCGGCGCGCAACACGCCGAGGACTCCCTCCGCGGTCGCGTCGAGGCCGTCCGGCGCGCGCTCCATCGGCGGGTCGTCCGCGACGAACTCGGCGATCGCCGGCAGGTCGTCCTCGTCGGTCTCGGGGAGGTCCCGCAGCCGGGTGGGAACGTCGAGCGCGTCGCGGACCGCGGCGACCGCCGCGACGACGTCCTCCGCGATCGCGGCGTCGCCGCGGCCGTCGGTCCGGACCCCGAGCCCCGCGGCCAGCGCCCGTCGGCTCGCGTCGACCTCGTCGAAGAGGTACGCCAGGGCGTGCGGCGCGACGACGGCGTGGATCGCGCCCTGCTGGACGTCGTAGCGCCGGGCGAACCCGTGGCCGAACGCGTGGATCACGCTTATCTTCCGGTCGAGTTGGACGAGCAGCGACCCCGCGACCGCGCGGTCGGTCGCGCGCTCGCCGCCCGGCTCGTCGCCGGCCACGCGGGGGAGCGCGTCGGCGAGAAGGCGGAGCCCGTGGACCGCGGCCGCGTCGCTCACCGGGTCGGCGTCCCGGGCGTAGGTGGTCTCGATCCCCTTGTCGAAGCCGTTCATCGCCGACCCGGCCAGCACCGAGGTCGGCGTCGTCTCGAACAGCGCCGGGTCGGCGACGTCCGCGATCGGCCACGCGCCGCTCCCGCTGACGGTCACCGGCTGCCCGGTCGGAGACTCGTCGGCCGCGAACACCTCCAGCGACCCGCCGGTCGAGACGTCCGCGCCGGCGAAGGTCGTCGGGACGACGACGAACGGGAGGGCCGGGCCGCGCTCGGGCGCGAGGTCGCCGAGCGCGTCGTCGCCCGCCTCCGCGTCGGCGCGCAGCTCGTCGAGGTCCCGGCCGTCGGCCGCGAGGAGCGTCGCCTGCCTGGCGACGTCGAGACTCGCACCCCCGCCGACGGCGACGAGGACGTCCGCCCCCGCCTCCGCCCGCGCGTCGAGGAGGTCGTAGGCGGTCTCGACCCGCTTGTCCGGGGTCGTCCCGTCGAAGACGCCGGCGAAGCGGTCCCCGAGCCCGTCGCGGATCGGGTCCATCAGCGCGTCGTTCGCGCCCGTGTTCGACCCGCAGACGATCAGGGCGTCGTCGCGGTCGCGCTCGCCGAGCCAGTCGCCGAGGCCGGCGATTCGACCCCGTCCGTACCGGACCTCGCAGCCGCGGTGAACGTGTTCGAAGGAGTCCGCGATCGGTAGCATCGACGGTCGGTACGCACGTTGCGGGCTTGTAGCTGTGGGAGGTGTACACACACGTCTGTCCCGCCCGCGCGTCGCGTCTGTCCGCCCCGGCTTCGGTTCGCCGACTCTCACGCCCGCGCGCGTGCGTCGGCTTTATAACCCGACAGCGACTAGCGAGGGTAAGTTCCTATGTCAGAGCAGAGCGAATACGGAGCCGGCCAAATTCAGGTCCTCGAGGGCCTGCAGGCCGTCCGTAAGCGACCGGCGATGTACATCGGGTCCACGGACGGTCGAGGGCTCCACCATCTCGTCTACGAGGTCGTCGACAACTCCATCGACGAGGCCCTCGCGGGCTACTGCGAGGAGATCGAAGTACGGATCCACGACGACGGCTCCGTCTCCGTCAGCGACGACGGGCGCGGCATCCCCGTCGACACCCACGAGGAGTACGACCGCCCCGCGCTCGAGGTCATCCTGACGGTCCTCCACGCCGGCGGCAAGTTCGACTCCAAGTCCTACCAGGTCTCGGGCGGGCTCCACGGCGTCGGCGTCAGCGTCGTCAACGCCCTCTCCGAGCGGCTCGAGGTCGAGGTCAAACGCGACGGCGGCGTCTTCCGGCACCGGTTCGCGCGGGGCGAGCCCGCCGAGGACGGCTTCGACCGCGTCCGCGACATGGACGCCGGCGAGTCGACCGGGACGGAGATCCGGTTCTGGCCCGACGAGGAGATCTTCGAGACGACCGACTTCCAGACCTCCACGCTCGCGAACCGACTCCGCGAACTGGCCTTCCTCAACTCCGGCGTCGAGATCCGGCTCGTCGACGACCGCGACGACACCGTCGAGACGTTCCGCTACGACGGCGGCATCCGCGAGTTCGTCGAGTACCTCAACGAGACGCGCTCGCCGATCCACGAGGAGGTCATCTACTTCGAGGGCGAGTCCGAGGGCGTCCACGTCGAGGTCGCGATGCAGGCGACCGAGGAGCTTCAGGGTTCCGTCCACGCGTTCGCGAACAACATCAACACCCGCGAGGGCGGCACCCACCTGACCGGCTTCAAGACCGCCCTCACGCGGACCGTCAACGACTACGCCAACGAGCAGGGGCTCGTCAACGACCTCGACGCCAACCTCAAGGGCGAGGATGTCCGCGAGGGCCTCACGGCGGTCGTCTCGGTGAAGCACCCGGACCCGCAGTTCGAGGGGCAGACGAAGACGAAGCTCGGCAACAGCGAGGTCCGCGGCGTCGTCGAGTCCGCGACCCACGAGAAGCTCGGCACCTTCTTCGAGGAGAACCCCGACACCGCCGAGAAGGTCGTCCACAAGGCCGCCGAGGCGGCGCGCGCCCGGAAGGCCGCCAAGAAGGCCGAGGAGCTCACCCGGCGCAAGTCCGCGCTGGAGTCGACAGCGCTCCCCGGCAAGCTGGCGGACTGTCAGACCCGCGACCCGACCGAGGCGGAGCTGTTCGTGGTCGAGGGCGACTCCGCGGGCGGCTCTGCCAAGCAGGGCCGAAACCGCGAGAACCAGGCGATCCTCCCGCTCAAAGGGAAGATCCTCAACGTCGAGAAACACCGGCTCGACCGCATCCTGGAGAACGACGAGATCCGCGCGCTGATCACCGCGATCGGCGCGGGCATCGGCGAGGAGTTCGACATCGACGACGTCCGGTACAACAAGATCATCCTGATGACTGACGCCGACGTCGACGGCGCACACATCCGGACGCTACTCCTGACGCTGCTGTACCGCCACATGAAGCCCCTGCTCGAGGCGGGCTACGTGTACGCGGCCCAGCCCCCGCTGTACCGCGTCCGCTACCGCGGCGAGACGTACGACGCCATGACCGAGGCCGAACGCGACCGCATCGTGGAAGAGGAGTGCGACGGCAACCCCACGCAGGTCCAGCGCTTCAAGGGGCTCGGCGAGATGAACCCGGACCAGCTGTGGGACACCACGATGGACCCGGAGAATCGCCGTCTCAAACGGATCAACGTCGACGACGCGGCCGCCGCGGACCGCATGTTCAACGTGCTGATGGGTGACGCGGTCGAGCCGCGCAAGCAGTTCATCAAGGAGCACGCGACCGAAGCGGAGTGGGTGGACATATGAGCTCCGAAAGTCCGGACGCCGACCCCGGCGACGTCCGCGCCGCACAGGTGACGAACGCCCGCATCGAGGACGAGATGGAGCAGTCGTACATCGACTACGCGATGTCCGTCATCGCGGGTCGCGCGCTCCCCGACGTGCGGGACGGCCTCAAGCCCGTCCACCGCCGGATCCTCTTCGCGATGAACGAGGCGGGCGTGACGAGCAACTCCGCGCACCGCAAGTCCTCCTCCGTCGTCGGCGAGACGATGGGGGACTACCACCCGCACGGCGACAGCGCCATCTACGACACGCTCGCCCGGATGGCCCAGGACTTCTCGATGCGCTACCCGCTCGTCGACGGCCAGGGGAACTTCGGCTCCGTCGACGGCGACCCGCCGGCCGCCATGCGGTACACGGAGGCCCGGATGGCCCCCATCGCCGAGGAGCTCATGGCGGACATCGAGCGCGACACCGTCGACTTCCAGGCGAACTACGACGACCGCCTCGAGGAGCCCGAGGTGCTGCCCGCGGCGTTCCCGAACCTGCTCGTCAACGGTTCCTCGGGCATCGCGGTCGGGATGTCGACGAACATCCCGCCGCACAACCTCGGCGAGGTGGTCGACGCCACCGTCGAGCTGATCGAGACCCCCGACGCGACCGTCGAGGACCTGATGGAACACGTCAAGGGCCCCGACTTCCCGACCGGCGCGAACATCGTCGGGCGGAACGCGGTCCACAAGGCGTACAAGACGGGCCGCGGTCGGATCCGCGTCCGCGCGGAGTTCGAGGTCCACGAGGAGGAGGGCCGGATCGTCATCAGCGAGCTCCCCTTCCAGCAGAACAAGTCGCGGCTCGTCGAGCGCATCGCCGAGGACGTCAACGAGGGCGCGATCGAGGGGATCCGCGACCTCCGCGACGAGTCCGACCGGGACGGGATCCGGATCGTCGTCGAGCTCAAGCGCGACGCGATGGCCGAGGTCGTCAAGAACCAGCTGCTCGAGAGCCACCTCGAGCGCACGTTCGGCGTCATCAACCTCGCCTTGGTCGACGGCTCGCCGCAGGTGCTGGACCTCAAGCAGACGCTCGAACACTACGTCGACCATCGCCGCGAGGTCGTGCGTCGGCGCTCCGAACACGAGCTCGCCGAGCGCGAGGAGCGCGCGCACATCCTCGAAGGCCGCCTGAAGGCGCTCGACAACGTCGACAGCGTCGTCGAGACGATCCAGGACTCCGACGACCGCGACGCCGCGAAGGCCGCGCTGGAGTCGACGTTCGACTTCACCGAGGCGCAGGCGGCACACATCGTCCGGATGCAGCTCGGCTCGCTCACCTCGATGGAGACCGCCGAGATCGAAGACGAGTACGAGGACGTGAAAGCCCGGATCGAGCGGCTGGAGACGATCCTCGCCGACCCGGGCGAGCTCGACCAGGTGATCGTCGACGAGCTGCGGGAGATCAAAGACGAGTACGACGACGAGCGGCGGACGAGCTTCATCGAGGACGCGGGCGACGTGACCCACGAGGACCTCATCCCCGAGGAGGAGTGCGTCGTCGTGATGAGCGAGGACGACTACATCAAGCGGATGTCGCTCGACACGTTCCGCGCGCAGAACCGCGGCGGCAAGGGGATCATCGGCACGGGGCTCAAGGAGGGCGACCGCGTCTCCTCGGTGTTCGCGGCCAACTCCCACGACTACCTCCTCGTGTTCACGAACCAGGGCCAGATCTACGAGCTGAAGACCTACGAGATCCCGGAGATGTCCCGCACGGCGCGCGGGAAGTCCGCGGTCAACCTCCTCGACCTCGACGACGGCGAGGAGATCGAGTCGGTCGTCAACACCGAGGACTTGGACGACGACGAGTACCTCACGATGGTCACCCGCGACGGCTACATCAAGCGGACCGCCGTCGACGAGTTCGGCAACATCCGGTCGACGGGGATCCGGGCGATCCGGCTGGAGGACGGCGACGAGCTCGTCGACGTCGAGGTGACCGACGGCGACACGGACATCGTCATCGGCAGCCGGAACGGGATGGCGATCCGGTTCGCGGAGTCCGATGCGCGCGCCATGGGCCGCACGGCCCGCGGCGTCATCGGTATCGACCTCCGCGAGGGCGACGCCGTCGCCGGCGTCGCCGCCATCGACGACGAGTACCACAACTGGGTGCTCACCGTCACTGAGAACGGCTACGGGAAGCGCTCCGACCTCGACGAGTACCGCCCGCAGTCGCGGAACGGCAAGGGGCTCGTCGACATCAAGACCGGCGACCGGAACGGGCAGGTCGTCGCCATCGAGGCGGTCACGAACGGCGACCACTTGGTCGCGATGAGCGCCGACGGTCAGATCATGCGGACCCGCGTCGAGGAGATCTCGACGGTGAGCCGCAACACGAAGGGAGTGATCGTGATGAACCTCGAACCCGACGACGAGGTCGCCTCCGTCGACATCGTCCCCGAGTCGGTCCACGCCGCCGCGGACGAGGGCGCGGAGACGGGCGACGAGTAAGGACCGCGCCGACCCGCGGCGGGTCCTTCAGGAAAGTTACTTACTGTCGCCGCGAAAATTCCCGGCCGAGATGGACGAGTACGAGGGGATAGACGAGGTCGTACACGAGCCGAGCGAGGCGTTCGCCGAGTCGACGAACGTCGCCGCGTTCATGCGCGAGTACGGGATCGACGGCTACGACGAACTGATCGAACGCACCACGTCGGACGTCCCGGGCGAGCCCGAGTCGGGGGTCGACTGGTTCTGGGACGAGATCGTCGACTACCTGGACGTCGAGTTCTACAGCGACTACGACGCCGTCCGCGACGACGCCGACGGGCCGCAGTTCTCGGACTGGTATCCCGGCGGCGAGGTCAACGTCGCGCACAACGTCGTCGACCGCCACGCGGCCGTCGACTCGCCGAACCGCAACCGCGTCGCGCTGATCTGGGAGGGCGAGCCCGGCGACGTCCGGGAGATCACCTTCCACGAGCTCCGCCGACAGAGCGATCGCGTCGCGAACTACCTGACGGCGGCGGGGATCGAGACGGGAGACACCGTCGGGCTGTACATGCCGATGGTGCCCGAGGTCGTCTCGATCCTCTACGGCTGCCTGAAGGTCGGCGCGATCGCCGTGCCGATCTTCTCCGGGTTCGGCCGGGAGGCGACCGCGACGCGGATCGAGGACGCGGAGCCGACCGTGCTGTTCACCGGCGACGGCTTCTACCGGCGGGGCGACGAGGTCCGGCTGAAGGCGACCGCGGACGAGGCGATCGCGGACGCCGGCCACGTCGAGGAGGTCGTCGTCTACGACCGGCTGGGAGCGACCCCGGCCGGCGATTCCGCGGATCCCGTTCCGTGGACCGACGGGCGCGACCGGACGTGGGAGGCGGCGGTCGGCTCCCAGCCCGCCGCGTACGAGACGAAACACCTCCCGAGCGACCAGGAGTCGATGCTCCTCTACTCCTCGGGGACGACCGGCACGCCGAAGGGGATCGTCCACACCCACGCCGGCGTCCTCACGCAGTGCGCGAAGGAGATCCACTTCGGCTTCGACCAGCGGCCCGCGGACCGGTTCTTCTGGGTCTCGGACATCGGCTGGATGATGGGTCCGTGGACGCTGATCGGCAACCACGCGTTCGGCGGCACGGTGGTGATGTACGAGGGCGCGCCCGACCACCCCGAGCCCGACCGCTTCTGGGAGCTGATCGACCGACACGGCGTCACGCAGTTCGGCATCTCGCCGACCGCGATCCGCGCGCTCCGCAAGCACGGGGACGAGTGGGTCGAGGGCCACGACCTCTCCTCGCTCCGGATCTTGGGCTCCACCGGCGAGCCGTGGGACCCGGAGTCGTGGCGCTGGTTCCACGACGCGGTCGGCGGCGGCGACTGCCCCGTCGTCAACATCTCCGGCGGGACGGAGATCTGCGGCTGCTTCCTGATGCCGATGCCGAACCAGCCGCTGAAGCCCTGTACGCTCGGCGGGCCCGGGCTCGGGATGGACATCGACATCGTCGACGAGTCCGGCGAGTCGGTGAAGGAGTCGGGCGAGCGCGGCTACCTCGTCGCGCGCGACTCCTGCCCGTCGATGACAAAGTCGCTGTGGTCGGGCGACGAGCGCTACCTCGAGGAGTACTGGTCGACGTGGCCCGACCTGTGGGACCACGGCGACTTCGCACAGAAGGACGCGGACGGGTTCTGGTTCCTCCACGGGCGCGCCGACGACGCCCTGAACGTCGCGGGCCGGAAGGTGGGGCCGGCTGAGATCGAGGGCGTGCTCATCGATCACGACGCCGTCAACCAGGCCGCGGCCGTCGGCGTCCCCGACGACACCACCGGCACGGCGGTCGTCGCGTACGTCGTCCTCGAACCGGACGTGGACCCGAGCGACGACCTCCGCGAGGAGCTCCGGGCGCTGGTCGGCGACGAACACGGCAAGCCGTTCCGGCCGCGCGAACTGCTGTTCGTCGACGCCTTCCCGAAGACGCAGTCGGGGAAGATCATCCGGCGCGCGATCGAGTCGGTGTACAACGACGAGGACCCCGGCGACCTCTCCTCGATGGAGAACCCCGAGGCGCTGGAGTCGCTCCGCGATCCGGCCTGAGTCGGGGGCGCCGCTCAGGCCGCCGCGTCCGCCACCGCCTCGGCGAGCGCGTCGTAGTCCGGCTCCTGTCCGGCGTTGTCCGCGAGCCAGCGGTACGTGACGGTGCCGTCCGTGTCGATCACGAAGACCGCGCGCTGCGCCACCGTCCCGACGCCGTAGTGCTCGAAGTCCTCGACGACGTCGTACGCCTCGATCGCGCGGTGGTCGGGGTCGGCGACGAGCGCGAACGGGAGGTCGTACTGGGCGCGGTACGCGGTGAGCGCGTGCGGGAGGTCCGTGCTCACGCCGAACAGCGTACAGTCGTCGCGGTCGAACCCGTCGCGGAGCGCCTCCATCTCGTCGGTACAGGTGTTCGAGAAGGCGGCGGGGAAGAAGGCGAGCACGACCGGCTCGTCGCCGAGATGCTCCGAGAGCTCGAACGGCGCGATGTCGCCGTCCACGATCGATCCGCCGAAGTCGGGTGCGTCGTCACCGATACCGGGCATAGTGGAGCCTTGGCTGCCGGGCGTATCACCGTTTCGGGGACGGACCCACCCTCCGAGGCAAAAAGACTATAGTCGGCACAGGGTTACAGCGGAGTAGAGATGGTAAGTTCGATACCACTGATCGGCGGTATTCCGGCGGGGCCGGAACTCCTCATCATCCTGCTCGTCCTGGTCCTGCTGTTCGGGGCGAACAAGATCCCGAAGCTCGCCCGGTCGACCGGGCAGGCGATGGGCGAGTTCAGGAAGGGCCGCGAACAGGTCGAAGAGGAACTGAAAGACATGCAAGACGGCGAGAAGGCGGACTCGACGCTCGACGACGAGGACGACGACCTCGACGAGCTCGAGACCGAGACCGACAAGGAAACCAGCGCGTAATCCGGCCCCGACGCCGACCGATCACCGCTGTACCGTTTTTTCGCTCGTTCTGGGCGCGTGGCCTAGCGGATAGGGCGAGAGGTTCCTAACCTCTCGATCGCGGGTTCAAATCCCGCCGCGCCCGCTATCTGCGAACGAAGTGAGCAGTAGCGGCGCAAGCGGGGTTTGAACCCTATCGGTCGCGCGCAGCGAGCGGAGCGAGCACGTCCGATTCCGGTTCGAATCCCGTCGCGCCCGTGACGGAGCGAAGCGAAGTCACGGGCGCGACTGGCTCCACGCTCGCTCACTGCGTTCGCTCGCGTGGATCCCGCCGCGCCCTCGCAAACTGATTTAACCTCTCTTCCCGGCCGCTCGAACGACTTATCTCGAGTCCTCGCCGAGTCGTCGGAACGACCGCGACGCGAGCGCGACCGCACCGACCGCTATCGCGAGCGTCGCGGCCGCCAGCCTCAGGCCGGGTTCGTACAACAGGGGTGGGTGGTAGCCGACCCAGTAGTCGACGAGCGTGTTCACGACGCCGAGGCCCAGCGCCGCGGCGAGCGCGCCGCGGGTCGTCCGACCGAACGCGGGGAACAGGAGCGCGAGCCCGACGAACAGCAGGTGCGTGCCGATCACGCCCCAGTAGTAGATCCAGGCGTCCGGCGCGGCGACGTACTCACTGAACGCGAGGTTCAGCGAGACGAGCGGCCAGAGGCCGAACTGGACCAGCCAGACGAACGCGAGCGTGTGGAGGTACGCCAACCCCCGCGAGGTCGGCGCGTCGACGGTGACGTCGCCGCCGCGCCGCACTGTCGACGCGACGCTCGCGAGGACGCCGCCGCCGAGCGCGACCGCGACCGCGGAGTCGGCGTACAGCGGCCAGAGGGCGACCGGCACCTCGTCCGCCGTCGGCGCGTAGTAGCCGACCCCCACGGCGAACATGAAGGCGGTGAACGCGCAGACGACGGCGAGGCTCCGCGGCGTCCCGAGCAGCTCCTCGGCCACCGCCGCCCGGACCCGCCGCCTGATCGCGGGCCGTCGAAGTCGCCGGAGCCGTCGGAATCGATCGGCGGGTGACACGGCCGTGTATCGGTGCGCGGGGGATTAAAATCCGCCCGTCACGCTCGATTATCAATCGCGGTGTTTTGCGAGACACCTTTTTGAACGAAAACGCTGTAGCCGCGATCATGGACAGCGAGGACGCAGAGCGGTCCGCCCCCCCATCCGGTACTGAGGGCGATCGCTCGGCGTCCGACGCGGGCGGCTCCGGGGACGGAGACGCCGACTCGAACGCGACGGAAACGGACGTGGCGGACGCAGATACGGTGGAGACGGCCGACACGGACGTAGACCCAGTACAGATCGACGCGACTGGCGCAGACGCGAGCGAACCCGAAGAGAGCGACAGCGGCTCGGACGCGACGGACGGCGACGGGGAGCCGTCGGATGCGGACGCCACGGACCCGGACGCGGCGGATTCAGACGCAACTGACTCGGACGTAACGGACGAGGGGTCTCCCGTCGTCACCGACCGGTACACTTGGCGGTCGCTGCTCGCGGAGCGGGGACACGAGGCGGCCGCGGAGCGCGTGTACGCCGACGTACCGAACGTGCCGGCGGTCCCCGCCGACGGCGTCGCGCTCCACCGCCCGGACGGCGTCGGCGGGGTCGTCCGCGCCGCGGGCGTCGACGAGCCGTTCGAGGCGGACGGCGAGACCGCGGTCCCCGGCCACGGCACCCCGGAGCGGGGCACGCTTGTGGTCGGACCCGACGTCGTCGTCCTCGACGGGACCGCCGTCGTCCCGACCGGGGAACGGCGAGCGACGGCCGTACCGGTCGACGGCGCCGAAGGCGACGGTCCCGACGACGACCGCTCTGCGGCCGACACCGAAGCCGAGGCGGCGGAGAACGCGGACCCCGAAACCGAGGACGACGCGGACGCAGATCCCGACGACGAGACGGTAACGGTGGAGTCGGAGAGCGGCGCTCCGGAACCGGACGATGGCGAGAGCGCGGACACGGACGCGGATGACGCCGACGAGCGGGCGGACGCGGCGGAATCCGACGGGGACGCAGAACCCGGCGACGACGCTGGTTCCGGCGCAGAAACCGATACCGAAGGGGCCGAACGCCACGTTCCGGCTCCGGACACCGTCTTCGACGGTCCGGTCGGCCGCGGTGGCGTCTCCGGCGTCGTCGTCGCGTCCGGGGACGACGTCGAGTCGGTTCCGTCCCGCCCGCCGACCGCCGAGGAGTGGGGCCGGGTCGAGTTCGACCCGGCGACGCCGCTCGGGTTCGACCCGAGCGAGACGGAGTACCGCTTCCGGGCCGCCGCGGCGGTCGGCGACGTCCTCTGGGACCTGTGTGCCGCCCGGTACGACCCCTACTCGGTCCCCGTGTTGAAGGGGTACTACACGTGGGACGACTACCGCGAGGAGTTCTTCCTCGACGAGGACGGGAACCCGCCGACCGAGGAGAACGAGGAGGGCGAGGCGGTACCGCTGGAGTTCACGCACGAGGACAAGACCGAGGCCCTCGGCTTCGACCCGGACCGCACGGAGGCGCTGCTCGGCGCGGGCGGCGAGGCCGCGGCCGACCTCGCGGACCTCGTCGACGAGCGCACCGTGGACGTGAACCCCGAGGTCGACGAGGACGCCTTCTTCTCGACGTCGGAGGGGCACACCACGCTGACGAACCGGTACGACCTGGAGAAGGCGGTCCCGATGCCGAAGAAGACGCACTTCCGCGAGGAGGAGCGCTACTGGGTGAACAAGCCGTACGCGTTCGTCATCGTCTTCCGCTCCCGGAAGGAGAACGAGGCGAAGTACTACGCCGTCCAGCCCTACCGGACGGAGATCGAGACGGACCTCACGGAGTTCCTCACCGGCAAGCTCCGGACCTCGATCAAGTACGCCGACGAGTCGATCGCGGGCGGCGACGAGGCGTTCCGCGAGGAGGTGATCGTCGACGAGGCGCGCTCGCTGCTCGATCGGTACGGGCTCTACGAGGACGACGCCGACGAGCGCGGACTCGCGGACACGCTGGTGGATCGGTTCGGCGTCGACCCCACCGAGGGGATCGCCGGCCGGATCGCGGAGTCGCTCGGGTACGAGCCCCCGGTCGAGTCGCCGGCCGACCCGCCCAAGATCAGCGCTCGGCCCGAGCCCGCGGTGCTCGCGGAGGACGCCCGGACCCTATCCGACCATCAGGTCGAGAAGCTGCTGTACTACCTCAAGCGCGACTTCGTGGGGTACGAGCGGATCGACCCGATCAAGTACGACATCAACGTCGAGGACATCTCCTGTGACGGGTACAACTCCCCCGTCTTCGTCTACCACTCCGAGTACGAGCAGATCATCTCGAACATCCACCACGGCACCGACGAGCTGGACGACTTCGTCGTGAAGCTCGCGCAGCGGTCCGGGAAGGGGATCTCGAAGCGCAGACCGCAGGTCGACGCCACGCTGCCGGACGGCTCTCGCGCGCAGCTCACGCTCGGCCGCGAGGTCTCCGACCACGGGACCAACTACACGATCCGCCAGTTCAACGACGTCCCGTTCACCCCGATCGACCTGATCAACTGGAAGACGTTCTCGCTCGACGAGATGGCGTTCCTCTGGCTCTCCATCGAGAACCACAAGAGCCTGATCTTCGCGGGCGGGACGGCCTCCGGGAAGACGACGAGCCTGAACGCGGTGTCCCTCTTCATCCCCTCGAACGCGAAGATCGTCTCCATCGAGGACACCCGCGAGGTCGAACTGCCCCAGCGTAACTGGATCGCCTCCGTCACGCGCCCCTCCTTCTCCGACGACGACAAGGGCGACATCGACGAGTTCGACCTCCTTGAGGCCGCGCTCCGACAGCGCCCGGACTACATCGTGATGGGCGAGATCCGCGGCGAAGAGGGCCGGACCGCCTTCCAGGTGATGTCGACCGGCCACACCACCTACACCACGTTCCACGCCGACTCCGTCGGCGAGGTGCTCAAGCGGTTCACCACCGACCCGATCAACGTCTCGAAGACGATGTTCACGGCGCTCGATCTGGTCTCGATCCAGACATCCACCCGCGTCCAGGGGAAGAAGGTGCGCCGGAACAAGTCGATCACCGAGATCAACCACTACGACGCCGAGAACGACGAGATCAACGTCCAAGACGTGTTCCAGTGGCAGGCGGAGACGGACGAGTTCCTCCAGATGGGCGACTCGAACACCCTCGAAGACATCATGTTCGACCGCGGCTGGAGCCGGGCGACCCTCGACGAGGAGCTCCGCAAGCGGCGGGTCGTGTTAGCGTACCTCATCGACCGCGGGCTCAACAGCTACGCGCAGGTGGCGGCGACGTTCCAGGCGTTCATCAACGACCCGGAGACCGTGCTGGCGCTGATGGCCAACGACGAGCTGGAGCGCTCGCTGGAGGACCTCCGCGAGATGGAGTCCGTGCTGATCAACGTCGACCGCGAGAAGGAGGAGCTGGTCCCCCGCCCGACGCCCGACGACGACGGCGAGACGGAGGCCGCGGAGATACTCGACGCGGCCGAGGGCCTGTTCGAGACGTACCGCGGCGAGGTCCCGGACTCCGTCGCCGACGCCCTCCTGGAGATGAACCACGCGGGCGACGTCGAGGCCGTTCCGACTGGCGACCGCGAGGCGCTCGCCGAGACGGCCCGCGAGGCGGACGCCGCGGACGAAAGCCCGCTCGGGCCGGAGCCCGAAGCGGACGCCGGCGAGGCAGACGGTCCGGACGCGACGCGGCGGCCCGCCGACGCGGAGGGCCCGAGCCCGACGCGGCAACCCGGAGAGAGACGGCCGCCTTCCGGCGCGCCCTCGGCCTCTCCCGACGACGACTTCGGAGGCGTCGCCGAGGCGGCCGGCGACGGCTCCGGCGAGCCGAGCGACATCGACTTCGGGGAGCCGTTCGACGAGGGGGTCGACGTCCTCTCGTCGCCGGCGGAGCCGTCCGAGCGGGACCCGCACCGCGACGCGGACGCGTCGGCCGACGTGAGCGAGGGGTTCAGCGCCGCGGAGCCCGTCGCGAGCGACCGCGACGAAGCCGACAGCGGTCGGACGACGCCCGACGACGCGGCGGAGAGCGTCGACGAATCGGGCGAAGACGACGTCGCGGACGCGTTCGAGAGCGGAGACGAACCCGAGGTCGATACCGACGAGCCGGACGACGGCGACGAGGAGGACGCGACCGAGAGCGCGGACGGCGGAGACTCCTCCGAGAGCGACGCCGCCGACGAGCCAGACGAGGACATCGGCGACTGGGGGTTCGGCACGGTCGAGCCCGCGGAGGACGGGTGACGCCATGTCCGGCGTGAGGGCCGAGCCGTGAGCCTCGACGTGGACGCGGGCGACGGCGGCGTGGACGCGAACGTCCTCGCGGAGCTGTGTTACCCGGTGTTCGAGCTGCTGTTCGACGAGGACGGCGACTTCGTCGGGGACGTGGAGCGCAAGCTGTCGGAAGCCCGGATGCCCGACCAAGTCGAGATGTACGTCTCGCTGGCGCTGGCGGTCGGCATCCTCGTCGGCGGGGCGCTCTGGGCGGTCGGCACGCTGGTCGGCTACGGCGTGTTCTCGCTCGGCCTCATCGACCCGGAGGCGCTCTCGCTCGGGGTCCCGGCGCCGACGCCGGGGATCCAGACGCTGCTCCGCTCGCTCGTCGTGCCGACGGCGGTGCTGCTCAGCGGGCTCGTCTTCGGCTCGATCGGGTTCGCGGTCGGGTTCGGCGGGGTCGTCGCGGTCCCGTACTCGCGGGCCTCCTCGCGGAAGCGGGAGATCAACCTCCTGCTCGCGGACTCCGTCTCGTTCATGTACGCGCTCTCCGTCGGCGGGCTGAACCAGCTCGAGATCCTGCGCGCGATGGCGACCGCCGAGGACACGTACGGCGAAGTGTCTCGGGAGTTCCAGAGCATCGTCAACGAGACGGAGTACTTCGGCACCGACTACCGCAACGCGATCCGCCAGCAGTCGATGGAGACGCCCTCCGACGAGCTCTCGCAGTTCCTCGCGGACATGCTCTCCATCGTCAACTCCGGCGGCGACATGGAGAGCTTCCTGAAGGACAAAAAGGAGAAACACCTCCGCACGTCGAAACAGGAGCGCGAGATGACGCTGGAGACGCTGGAGCTGTTCGGCGAGATGTACATGACGCTCTCGCTTTTCCCCCTGCTGCTCATCATCATCCTCGTCATCATGGGGATGATGGGCGAGGCCGACGACCGCCTCCTGTACCTCACGGTGTACCTGCTCATCCCGCTCGTGGGCGTCGGGTTCCTCGTGTTGGTCTCGACGGTCAAACAGGACGACCCGGGCGACGGCTACCTCCAGCCCGACGGCGGCAGCGAGCGGCTCCGGCAGACGAGTCGGGAGGGCCTGCTCCACTTCGGGCTCGTGGAGGCCTTCGTCGGGAGCTTCGGCGTGTTCGACCGCATCCGCGACCGCGAGGGGACGCACAAGACGATGGAGATCCTCTCCGCGCCGCACCTCTTCCTCCGCGAGAACCCGCTTTACACCCTCGCGTTGAGCGTCCCCGCGGCGCTCGCGCTCGTCGGCATCGCGGTCGCGTCCGGCTCGGCGCCGACGACGGTCGACGGCTGGATCGCGCGCCCGGTGTGGTCGGCGTTCGTGTGGCTCTACGTGCCGCTGTACGTCGTGATGATCCCGCTCGGCGTCTTCTACGAGTGGCACCAGCGCTCGCGGCGGGCGGTGACCGGGAAGCTGTCGGAGACGCTGCGGAAGCTCTCGTCGGCGAACGACACCGGACAGACGCTGCTCGAATCGGTGAACACGGTCTCGGCGACCTCGACCGGGAAGCTCGCGGAGGAGTTCGAGGTGATCCACGCGAAGGTGAACTACGGCATGAGCCTGCGGGACGCGCTGGTCGAGTTCAACAACTCCTACGCGGTCCCGCGGCTCGCCCGGACGGTGAAGCTGATCACCGAGGCGCAGGAGGCCTCCTCGCAGATCACGGACGTGCTGACGACGGCCGCGCAGGCCTCGGAGAACCAGGACGACATCGAGCGCGAGCGCAAGTCCCGCACCCGGATGCAGGTGGCGATCATCGTGATGACGTACATCACGCTGCTCGGCGTGATGGCCATCCTCCAGACGCAGTTCATCGACGTGATGGGCGATCTGGTCGCACAGAGTGACGGCGGCGGAGGCGGGGGCGGGGCCGGGTTCGGCGGCGGCGGCAGCATCGACCCCGAGGTCCTCTCGCTGCTGTTCTTCCACGCGGTGACGATCCAGGCGATCCTCTCGGGGTTCATCAGCGGCTACATCCGCGACGCGGAGCTGATCTCCGGCGTCAAGTACGCCGTGATCCTGATGACGCTGGCGCTGGGGGTGTGGATCTATGTCGGCTGACCGCGGGCAGACGGTCCTCGACTTCGTCGTCGGGATGTCGGTGTTCCTCGTCGCGGTCGGGTTCACGTTCGCGTTCGTCCCGTCGCTTCTGGAGCCGTACGCGGTCGGCGAGGGCGCGAAAGTCATCGTCGCCGAGCGCGGCGCCGCGCGGCTCGCGGAGTCGTCGCTCGCCGCGAGCGGGTCGGCCGCGACGCTGTCGCACGCCTGTACGCTCGCGTTCTTCGACGGGACGGACCCGGCGACCGCGGCCAACGAGTCGGACTGCGTCTGGACGGCGAACGCCGACGACCTCCACGCCGAGCTCGGCGTCGACGAGTTCCGCGGCCTCAACCTCACCGTGACGCGGAACGGAACCGTCGAGGAGCTCGAATCGGACGGCACCGCCGTCGCCATGCGCGCCGGTCCCGCGCCGCCGCGAGGCGAGAGCGTCGCGGCCGCGAGTCGCATCGTCACCGTCGACCTCGACCCGGACGACGCGGTCGCGAGAGAGACGCATCGGCTCACGCTCAGGGTGTGGTGAGATGTTCGTCGAACACCTCCCGGACGACCGCGGGCAAGCGCACACCCTCGAGGCGTTCACGGCCGCGTTGCTGCTGGTCACCGGCCTCATCTTCGCGACGCAGGCGACGGCCGTAACGCCGCTGTCCGCGAGCACGTCGAACCAGCACGTCGAGAACCAGGCGGCGATCGCCGCACAGGACGTGTTGTCGACGAGCGAGGCGAGCGGCGACCTCAAGTCGGCGCTGCTGTACTACGACGACGGGTTCGTGGGCGCGGAGAACCGCTACTACACCGGGCTACCGAACGCCACGCACCCGCTCCACGACCCGCTCCGCGAGGCGTTCGACGTCAGACGGATCGCGTTCGACGTCGACGTGTACTACCCGGCCGCGGACGGCAACGGGATCGACCGAACGCGGCTGATAGACATGGGCACGCCGAGCGACAACGCGGCGACGGCGAGCACGCAGGTGGCGCTGTACGGCGACGACCGGTTCGGCGCGGCCGACGAGTACACGCTCGCGGAGAACGGCTCCCGCCGGTACTTCGCCGCGCCGGTCGGCGGCGGCGACACGCTGTACACGGTCGCGGAGGTGCGCATCACCGCATGGCAGATGTGAGCGTCTCTTTAGATCGCGAGGACGCGGACGCCGCCCGCGACGAGGACCGGGCGCAGATCATCCTGATCACCGGGCTGACGCTCGCGGTCCTCTTCGTCGCGGTCGTCCTCCTGTTGAACACCGTGATCTACACCGAGAACCTCGCGACTCGGGGGGTCGACGCGGGCGGGGCGGAAGCGATCGAGTTCCGCGAGGGGGCGGTCGACGACCTCGCGGGAATCCTCCACCGCGAACACCGGAACAGCACCGATGACGTGTTCGCGAATTTCAACGCGAGCGCGAGGCGGTACGGCCGCACCGTGGCCGACCTCCGGGCGCGCGACGGGGCGGTCGGGGAGGTGCGAGTGGACAACTCCACCGTCGTCACCGGGTATTTCATCGCACAGAACGAGACCGACAGCGGGTTCCGTGACATGACCGCGCCGGACGGAACGACGACGAACTGGACGGTCGCGGGCAACGCCACCCGGACGCGGAACTACCGGCTGACCGTCGATCCCGGGTCGCTGTCGAGTTCGGCCGGCACGGCGTTCACCGTCGTGGCCGACGGCTCGACGGGCGGGACCAACGAGACCTGGTCGGTGGCGCTGTCGAACCCGACCGACGACAACCTCACGGTGACGGTGGACAACGGGACGACGGTGTCCGAGACGTTCACGCCGCGGCCGGACGGGAACCACACCGTCGACCTCACCGGCGGAACGGTCAACGGCGAGCGGTTCGACGCGCTGGTGTGGGCCGAGGGCGTCCAAACCGGGAGCGACCGGTTCGACCTCCGCTACGAGAACGGCGACGCGGCGCGCGGGACCTACCACCTCGTCGTCGACGAGCGCGACGACGGAGCGAATCCCGGTCGCCCCTCGCGGCCGTACGTAATCGATGCGATATACAGCGTCGACGTCGAGATCACCTATCGGACCCCCGAACTGGAGTACGCCGACGTGGTCCGGCTCGCGCCGGGTGAGCGCGATGCGTGAGCATCCCGGCGGCACCGACCGGGCGGTGTCGGTCACCGTCGGCTACGTCATGACGCTCGCGGTGTCGACGCTGCTGCTCTCCGGACTGTTCGTCGCGGGCGGGTCGTTCGTCGACACCCAACGCGAGCGCGCCGCGCAGGGCGAACTCACCGTGGTCGGCGAGCGCGTCGCGGCCGACGTCGGGACCGTCGACAGACTCGTCGCGAGTACGACGTCCCGCTCGAACCTCACCGTAAACCGGTCGGTATCGCTTCCCAGACGGGCGGCCGGCACCGGCTATCGGATCGACGTGACGGCGACGGGAACCGAGGGGACGATCACGCTGGAGAGCGACCGGCCGGGAACCGCGGTGACGGTTCCGTTCGCCACGAGCAGGAACGTGACCGTCCGGAACGCGACCGTCGACGGTGGCGACCTGCTGATCTACTGGGACCCCGACGCCGGGAGCGACGGCGAAGTGGTGGTGAGCGCGGCGTGACCCGGAACGACTTGTTCGCCGGACTGAGCGCTGACGACCGCGGCGTCAGCGAGACCATCGGGTTCGTGCTGGTGTTCGCGCTGATCACGTCCACCATCGCCGTGACGTTCACCGTCGGGCTCGGCGGGCTCGAAGACGCCCAGCTCGCCGAGCGCGATAACAACGTCGAGCGGGCGTTCGACGTGCTTCAGGACAACCTCGACGACATCAGCCGGGACGGCGTGCCGAGTCGCGCGACGGAGGTCCAACTGGGCGGCGGCGAACTCCGCTTGGAGCAGGAGTCGACGTTCCGGCTCAACGACACCGCGACGGCGGGGACCGTCGTCGAGACGGGGTCGCTCACCTACCGCGGTGCGGGCGATACGCGGATCGTCTACGAGAACGGCGCCGTGTTCCGGATGGAGGGAGACGACGGCGTCATGATCAAACCGCCCGACCTCCTGATCGGCGACACCGTCGTCTACTCGCTGTACGGGCTCGGCGGGCCGACGCAGTCCACGGCCGGTGACCAGACGGTACTCGTGGTCGGTCAGCGGGGCGTCCGCGAGACCGCGCTCGACGACCGCACGCCGACCGACAACGTCACGCTGGCGATCAACTCGTCGCAGGCCGTGGTCTGGGAGCGGTACTACTCGGATCTCGCGTCGGAGCACGAGCACGTCTCGGTATCGACCGCCGGCGACCCCGACGTTACCGTGACGTTCGACGCCGACCACTACGAGCGGTTCGTGGTCCACCGCACCTCGACGCGAATCGACTTCTCAGACTGAACGCCGCCTCAGACCGGGCGGCGGAGCGCGTTCGCCTCAGTCGGACTCGATCTTCACTTCGTGGACCGAGACGTGGAGGTG